>BNJV01002973.1_pt1 | contig 52673 bp, 53 predicted proteins | sample 8540591 | NCBI WGS metagenome assembly BNJV01 (sample SAMD00202457, study PRJDB9452) | human saliva metagenome | host: Homo sapiens | reverse complement strand
ACACGGTGAATGATGCGCAGACGACCTCGGAGAACATCGAGCTGGTGCCCTGCAGTGAGGACGACTCTACCCGGCGTATCCCCATCATCAGCTGGCGACCATCACGGCGGTCCTCGCCGCGCCTCGCCGATGGTGGCGATCCTCTGATCCCCGTTCCCTTCGTGGTCAACAGCCCCGGTCCGACCTTCAACGTTGGGATCCGACAACGAGTTCGCGCTCAGATCGAAGGAACACCCCACGGGACAGAGCCGATCCAGCAGGACGAGCCTCAATCCATTTTGCATGACGCGCCGGAGGCAGGGCAGGGCAGCTGCGCATGGTGACGGTCTCCGAATCGCGCCCCGACAGTCGCCTGAACTGCGCAGCTCATCGCCGCACACTTCTGACCCCGCCAAAGATCCTACACGACTCGGTATCCCGCTGGAACCACACGTCGCAGGTGAGCGATGCCCAGCTATGTAACTCGCAGACGACCTCCCAGGTCGCCGCCCTCGAGTACCTCGGGTGACGTTCCTGCAACGGTCACGATTGAGGCGACAGGACCCAACGCGGAGGGAACGTCGAGCAAGGCGATCTCCTGTATCACCACCCCGACGGTGGCACCACGACATCACCAGCGCCGCCACCCCTTCACCATCATGCGCTCTGTGCCCGCGGATCCACGATGACGCTGACGGTCGAGCGCGAAGGCGTCACCCAGGACTTCTCCTTCGACTCGATCGCCGTATCTGCCGACCGAAGCCGGATCAGCTCGGCATCTACCTCTCCGTTGACCCCGTCCGTCCCGCTGATATCACCGTCAACATCGACGGTGCGGGCGGTCCCAGCCGCACGATGTTCTCCCCTGAGCATCATCGATCGCCCGACCCCTGGCGACATGACCGGCGGCAACGTCATCGCGGGCACCGGAACCATGTCCTACACGGGCAAGTCGGCGATCGGAGGCATCCAGCAGAAGCTGTGGGCGCACCGCGATGGTGCCCAGTGGTTCCTCGCCCTCCAATAACTGCGACGAGGTCGTCGGACACGTCTCGATGGCTGCATGTCGTCTCGGTGTCCACACCTCGACGGCAGTACCGCCGTCGCTCAATCGCCGACGGCACCGGGACGCCCGCCGACCTGCCAGTAGCGCGCGCACTCTCAAGCCCGCCCACCGACTTTCGTCAGGTGGGTGACAAAAGGCCAGCCTCGTCCATCTGGTCCGGACGAGGCCGGGGCCTCTTAACGCTGTCAGGCTTGCTCGTCCGTCACCGGCTCGAGAGACGCTCGCAGGGCATCCACCAGCGCGGGGACGAGCGCCGAGCCCTGCCCAACCTTGTCGTCAGAGTCGAAGGCGCGTGTGCGCAGAGCGCACCACGACTCGCCCGTACGCATCACGCCAACGGCCAGACGCACGTCCGTTCGCAGGGGGTGATTCGAGATGAAGGCCAGGGCCTCGTCGGGGTCCTCGGGGGCCTCGTCCTCAACCTCCGGCGGAACGACGATACGCTCGACGGTCAGTGCGGCGCCCGGAACGGTCTCGGGCCAGGCCAGATGCGCCAGAACTTGCTCAATGTCGTCGTCAGCCAGGTCCTCCTGGATGATCGCGCTCAGGTGGTCCTCGGTCCCATCCCAACCAGTGCGCAGCTGCTCGGCAATGTCAGCAGGCAGATTCGGGTCGGCCAGCAGCATCGCCGTCGGTACCAGCGCGTAGATGGACGGGGCGTGATCCCAGCCCACACGGGCCGCGCCCTTCTCGATATCGACAACCACGTTGGCCAGCGCGATCTCGCGCGCGCTCGGCATCATCTCAACAGTCATGCCCCCATAATCTCACGGAGAGCGAATAAGACAGAGACGAAGAAGTGCATGTGCGCGGCTACACTGGATCGGAGCTGATCGGTTTTACAGAGAGGACTGCCGTGAGCTTCAATTTTTCGGTCTTCCCACCGGGGGGAGCGCGTGCGCCCCGAGACCCCGATAGCCCACCCGTCGAGCTGAAGATGCATAAGCCCGGCCCCGGAGCGATCACTCTGGGCGTCCTCATCGCGATCGGCGCGATCATCTACGGCGCGTCGATCGTGTGGACCGAGATCCTGTGGTTCCGCCAGATGAGCGCCACCCGTGTCATTCTTACCCAGTGGGGAGCGCACATCGGCCTGTTCGTCGTCGGCTTCGTCGTGGCCGCGGCCCTCATTTTCTTCTCGATGGCCTACGCGTACCGGCATCGCGCGTCCTCGACGCGCGGGCAGGCGTCGGCCTCCCTGCGCGCCTACCAGAAGGCTCTCGAGCCCGTGCGCCGACTCGCGTTCTGGGGTGTCGCTCTGTTCTTCGGTTTCACGAACGGTGCTCGCCTGGCCACGGAGTGGCAGACGCTGCTCCAATTCCTGAACCGTTCCTCCTTCGATCAGGTTGATCCCCAGTTCGGTCTAGACATCTCGTTCTTCGTGTTCGTCCTGCCCGCACTGAAGGTCCTCGTATCCTTCCTGATGACCGTCACCACCATCGCCCTCATCGCAGCCCTCATCGTGTCCTACCTGTACGGAACGATCCGCCTGGCGCCGCGCCCTCACGCCTCGAAGCAGGCGCGCCTGCAGTCCGGCTTGATGGCCGCCTGCCTGTCGCTCTTCATCGCCGCGAACTACTGGCTGGGCCGCTACGAGCTGCTCACCTCAGACTCCGGCTCCATTCATGGCGCCATGTACTCCGATATCAACGCGACGCTGCCCGCGCACTCCATCCTGGCGGTCATCTCTGGACTCGTCGCGGTCCTCTTCGTCGTCGCGGCCTTCAAGGGCACGTGGCGTCTGCCGGTCACCGGCGTCGCGGTGACGGTGATCGCCGCCCTCGTCCTGGCTGGAGCCTACCCGGCCCTCGTTGAGCAGTTCCGCGTGCGCCCTAACCAGCGCAGCCTTGAATCTCCCTACATTCAGCGCAACATCGACGCCACGCTGGCCGCCTACGGCCTGCAGGACGTCGACTATCAGACGAACTACGACGCGGCCACCACGGCCTCGGCCGGTCAATTCGACACCGAGTCCCTCACGTCCCAGGTGCGTCTGCTCGACCCGCAGGTCATCACAAAGACCGTCCAGCAGCTCCAGCAGTCTCGCCTGTACTACGGCTTCAACTCGGGCATGAAGGTCGACCGCTACAACGTGGGCGGAGAGCGCCGCGACACCGTGATCTCTGTGCGCGAGCTCAACCTTGCGGGCCTGTCCGCCGAGCAGCAGACCTGGGTGAACCAGCACACTGTCTATACCCACGGCTACGGCGCGGTCGCCGCATACGGCAACCAGCTGACCAGCGATGGCCTGCCCTCCTACTGGGAACAGTCCGTGCCCTCCGTCGGCGAGATGGGTGACTACGAGGAGCGCGTCTACTTCAGCCCCGGCTCGCCCGACTACTCGATCGTCGGCGCTCCCGAGGGCTCCGAGCCTCAGGAGCTCGACTACCCGGACGACACCGCGGTTGGCGGCCAGGTATCCACGACCTTCGTCGGCAACGGCGGCCCCTCAGTGGGCAACGTGTGGAACAAGCTCCTGTATGCGATCAAGTTCGGATCCACAGACCTGTTCTTCTCCTCGCAGACGAACGAGGCCTCGCAGATCCTCTACAATCGCGATCCCCTCCAGCGCGTCGCGAAGGTTGCGCCCTACCTGACGCTCGAACAGTCCGCCTACCCGGCGGTCGTCGACATGGACGGCGACCCGTCGACCCCCAAGCGCCTCGTGTGGGTCGTCGACGCGTACACGACCACGAATAACTACCCGTACGCGCAGCACGAGACCCTCTCGAATGCCACCGTGGACTCTCGCTCCACTGAGGTCGGCCAGTACGTCCAGGCCAACAAGATCAACTACATGCGTAACTCCGTCAAGGCCATCGTCGACGCCTACGATGGCTCCGTGCGCCTGTTCCGCTGGGATGACCAGGATCCGATCCTGCGCACCTGGGAAAAGATCTACCCCGGCAGCGTGGAGCCCGTCTCGGCGATCTCGGGCGATCTCATGAGCCACCTGCGCTACCCGGAGGACATGTTCAAGGTTCAGCGCAACCTGCTCGCCACGTACCACGTGACTGACGCTGCCGGCTTCTACTCCGGCGGCGACCGTTGGCGCCTGGCCGAGGAGACCTCCACCCACGGTGCTGCCTCCAGCTCCGACTCCTCCACGCGCGTGGACGCGGCGGGCAACCCCGTGCCCGCTCCGACCGCACTGCAGCCGCCGTACTACCTGACCATGCAGATGCCCGGACAGGACAGCGCTGAGTTCTCCCTGACCTCGGTCTTCGTGCCCGGTGGCGGCGGCGAGGGCCGGCGCGAGGCCATGGCGGGCTTCCTCGCCGTCGACTCCGAGACCGGTAACACCCCCGGCCAGGTGCGCGAGGGATACGGCAAGCTGCGCCTGCTCGCACTCCCGTCCTCGACGACCGTTCCCGGCCCCGGCCAGGTGCAAAACAAGTACGACTCGGACGAGAAGATCGCGACCCAGCTCAACCTGCTCAACCAGGCTGACTCCACGGTCATCCGCGGTAACCTCCTGACCCTGCCGGTCGGCGGCGGCCTGCTCTACGTGCAGCCCGTCTACGTGCAGGGCACGGGCTCGGCGTCCTACCCGGTGCTACGTTCCGTCCTGACGGCCTTCGGCGACAAGGTCGGCTTCGCACCGACCCTGGAGGAATCGCTGCGCCAGCTGGTCGCCGACGATGGTAGTGCGACGACGCCGCAGACCCCGCCGGCGAGCGACGACGGCAGCCAGTCGGGAGCGACCCCACCGGCCGCCTCGGGCGACGCGAACGCCCGCCTGACGCAGGCCATCAACGATGCCGCTCAGGCCATGCGTGACGCCGATTCAGCGATGAGTAAGTCCGATTGGACCGCCTTCGGCCAGGCACAGACGCGTCTGCGCGACGCCCTGGCCCGCGCCGAGGCCGCCCAGCAGGAGCTCGGCACGGCGACGCCCACGCCGACGCCCAGCCCGAGCCCATCTGCCACGAGCGGTGCACAAAGCGGCTCATAACCGCTGACGGAAGCCACCGCGCGCCCGGTCCCGCCGATCACATGTCGTGAGGGGGCGGGCGCGCGGTCGTCTGTGGTTTGCGGCAACAACGGGATGGGGGAGCTTATCCCAGCATGAGTTGTTGACCGGCTCGCCTTGGTGCGTCGTTGCTATGGTGAGGACGTCTGTCCTGGGACCCATCGACATCGTGGAAGGAAGACGATGACTCTGCCCATAATCCCTTCGCTACGCCCTCGGGCGTGCCTCAGCCGAGCCAGGAGCTGACGGAAGCTTCGTCGCTGCCCTGCTCCGACGGGTGCTCCCTCGCTGCCGACTCCGACGGGTGCTCCCGTGATGGTGGCGCCGGCCGCAGATCCTTTGGCGCGGCGCCCCTGCACACCGGCGCAGTGATTTCGGCGAGGCCATCGCGATCCATGCGCGGACGCATTGCGGCGTGGATGCTCATCGTCTGCCAGAGTATCTCCCTGGTGCACGGATTCATCCCCTATCGGTTTGATCATCTCGATGATTACGTTAGCCGGTTCTCGAACCCGTTGTTCTGGTTGTGGCGTCTGATGGAAATCGTTGTCATCGTGCTTGCGGTGCTCTATATCCGTAAGGGTGCTGCCATTGCGCGCTATGTTGCCGCATGCGTCATTTTGGTGTTGTTCTTTGTTGTGACGCCGATCGTGTTGGTTACTAATGATTCTGTCTGGTACTACGCGTTCGTGCCTGAGCCCGGTATTTATGAGCTCGGACTCTTGGGTGCGCGCTTGCTCCTGATGCGGGTGCTCGATTGGATCTGTGTCATCGCCGCGATCCTGCTCGCGATCCCTGACTTCAAGCCGGCGCCCTCGCCCTACGCGATGAGCGCTCCCGTTCCTGCTGCAGGAGTGGCTCCGGCCGGCCACGTCGCCTCGCCGTCGGTGACGCCCGAGGCCGCTTCTTCCGAGGCGGCACCCGAGGCCTCGTCCGTTCAGGCGACGAACGTCTCAGGATTTACCGCGCCCCAGTGAACGCTCTGGAACTGTGTGAACGCGGTCGCGTGAACGGCTAGGATCCGATCAATGCGCCGCTTTTCACCGATGGAAGGAAAATGATGGCGGATCCCCGATACCCATACTCCAGTCCCGTAAGCAGTGATGAGCAGCGGGCTGCGCAGATGTCGACCGGCTACGTGAATGCCCCGACCTACGTGCCAGTGGTACCGGAGAGTAAAGCCGTGGCTTCTCGGCGTGGGGTGGTTGCCGCGTGCATCCTCCTGTTTGCGAAGCTGGTGCTCCTCGTCGATAAGTTCATTCCCTGGAGCTATGAGCTCTCGGCGCTGTACGCATCGCGTACTCAAGGGACGTCATTCTGGTTCTGGATGGTGGTGAATGGCGTGCTCATTGCCTTCCTCATCATCTACCTGGCCAAGCGTGTCAACCCTCTTCGTTACATCGTTGCGGGTGTCGTTCTGGTGACGTACCTGATCATGCAGCCGTGGGCGGCCGTGGCCTTCAGGATGCCCTGGTATACCCCGTATCTGCCGATGCATCAGCCGTATTACAGTGGGATGGATAGCCTGCGGTCGGTAGCAACGTGGGTTCTGTCGTTGACGTGTATCGTGGCTGCGATCCTTCTGGCGATCCCCGACCGGAAGCGAGTCGTTCCCGCTGACAGATACTGACCGCTGGGACGTAAATCACCGCGCACAGTTTGTGCCCTCCCGGTCGATGCGCTAGAGTAACTAGAGCCGACGCGGGGTGGAGCAGTTCGGTAGCTCGCCGGGCTCATAACCCGGAGGTCGCAGGTTCAAATCCTGTCCCCGCTACCACCACAGACCCGGTCCCGTGAGGGGCCGGGTCTTTTGTTTCACGCCCGTGTTTCATGGTGTGAACGTCTTGACGTATACAACCCTCGGCGCGATAGTATTGGCTGTTCGCCATCAGGAACTGCACCTACGGGTGCGAGAGGAATACAGATGAGCACTATCGATCCGTCGCAGCTCACCGCTGCCGACTTGAGCAATCCGGCGCTTTCGGCCCAGGATCTCGCGGATATCACTGCCGCTCGCCCGGACCTGCGTCCCTACGTCGCAACGCACCCGTCGCTGTACCCTGCCCTCGGGCAGTGGCTGGCGGACCAGGGCGTCGTTCCCGCGCAGCCCCCGGCTGCCGAGGAGCCTGCGGTCTCCGAGCCCGAGGCTCCCGCAGAGGAAAAACAGCGAGCAGGCCGAGCCTTTCGCCGGTGGCCACGAGGAAGCGCAGCCCGAGGCCGAGGCCGCCCCGACCGAGGTTCCCGTCGATCAGCCCGCGGTCGAAGAGGCGCACGTTGAGACTCCCGCAGAGCCCGAGGTCGCTCACGTCGAGCCCGAGGCTCCCGTGAGCGAGGCCACCGACGATAACCTCGAGCAGGCAATCCTCGAGGGCGCGGCGCAGTCCGAGGCTCCCGCTGTCGACGAGGCCGCTCCCGCCCTGTCGACCGAAGAGCAGGTCGCGCAGTCTCCCTTCAGCAACCCGCCGCAGGCAGACGCTCAGCCGCAGGGGCAGCCCCAGTTTGGCGCTCAGCCGCAGCAGGGTCAGCAGGCTCCCTTCGGTCAGCAGCCCGGTCAGCCCCAGTACGGCACGGCTCCCCAGCAGGGTCAGCAGGGTCAGCCTCAGTTCGGTGCGCAGCCGCAGCAGGGTCAGCAGCCCCAGCAGGCTCCCTTCGGCCAGCCCGGTCAGCAGGGTCAGCCTCAGTTCGGTGCGCAGCCGCAGCAGGGGCAGCAGCCCCAGCAGGCTCCCTTCGGCCAGCCCGGTCAGCAGGGCCAGCCTCAGTTCGGCGCGCAGCCGCAGCAGGGCCAGCAGGCCCCCTTCGGCCAGCCCGGTCAGCCCCGCCAGCAGCAGTACGGTCAGCCGGGTTATGCTCCGGCGGGCCAGTCGGCGGGCCAGCAGTTCGGTGCTGCCGCCCAGCAGTTCGGTGCTGCCGCGAACTCGGCGTTCAACCAGTTCCAGACGGCCGTTGTGGCCGAAACGGGCAAGGTGAGCGGCCGTTCCGTTCGCGCGACCTACTCGCTCATCGGTATTGCCGCGGCGGCAGTGCTGATCCTCATCTCGATGTTCCTGCCTTACTTCAGTGGCTATGGTATGACCGCGTCGATGTTCGAGGTGAAGGGCGGCTACTCGGCATTCCACCTCATCCTGCTGATTGCTGTTGTCGGCCTGGGCGTCGCCTATTGGTTCACGAACCAGAAGTGGGCGTTCCTGTCGGCGGGCATCGGCGCGCTTGTGATGGCGTTGCTTGGCATTATTCAGTTCATTGTCGCGCTTTCTAATCAGTACGTCGACGCAGGGCTTTCGGTGCGTTCTTGCTGGCGTTGTTCTCTATCGCGCTCGGCGCTGCGGGCGGCCTCCTGCTCATGGAACTGAAGACCGGTGCGGTTGCTCCGATCAACAACCCGAATGCCTTCGGTGGCGCGTTCGCTGGCGTGCAGATGGGCCAGCAGCAGGGGCCAGTTCGGTCAGCAGCAGGGGTGGTTTTCAGGCCCCGCAGGGCCGGTCAGCCTCAGTACGGCCAGCAGCAGGGCGGCTTCCAGGCCCCCGCAGGCCGGTCAGCCCTCAGTACGGCCAGCAGCAGGGGCGGCTTCCAGGCCCCCAGGCCAGTCAGCCTCAGTACGGCCAGCAGCAGGGCGGCTTCCAGGCCCCCAGGCTCCCCAGGCCGGGCAGCCTCAGTTTGACAGCAGCAGGGGCCAGCAGCCCCAGCTGGGCGACAAGCCCTACAATCCTTTCGGTCCCTCAGGCGTGATGCGCTGAGAGCCTGATGGCATGAACGAGGGGCCCGCGGTGATCCGCGGGCCCCTCGTCTATGCGGTGAGCGTTACTCGTCGTCGTCTTCGCTGAAGTCGACGCCTGCGACGCCATCAAGGTCGGCCAGGGTGGTCACCAGCAGGGAGCGTGAGAGGTCCTGGCGCGTCGATGCGGTGAATCGCGCGGTGGTTGCACGGTCACTTGAATCCGTGTGGGTCGACACTGCGGAGACGGTCCAGCCGAGGGCTGATACCTGGCTGAGGAGTGTGGAGAGGACGCCGTGCCCCGGCGTGTAATGGATAGTGAGCGTCACCTTGTGGCCATGGGTGCGCATGAGGATGAACTGAACGAGGGGCGTCAGGAGCGCGATGACGATGAAATGCAAAACCGTGCCGGCTACGGCAAGCCACCACAAGCCCGCGCCACACGCCATGCCGATCGCCGCGGTCTCCCAGATGGTGGCCGCGGTCGTGAGGCCTCGAATCGCGCCGTGACGGGTGAGGATGATGCCCGCGCCGAGGAAGCCGATGCCGGAGACGATCTGCGAGGCGACGCGAGAAGGGTCGTATCGGGTGATGCCGTCGACGAGGATGTCGGAGAAGCCGTACTTGGAGATAAGCATCATGAGGCAGGCGGTGAGGCCGACGATGGCCTGCGTTCGTATGCCCGCGCTCTTGCCTCGGATCTGTCGTTCGAGGCCGATGGATGCAGAGAGGACGAGGGCGAGGAGCATCCAACCGATGCTCATGAGGGATTGCGTCATAGGAACCTCCTGCGGTGGCGTGGGTGGGTTTAGTGTAACTGCCCGGCGGTTGTGTGGCTCGTTTGGTGCGGGCGAGGCCGTGGTGGGCAACGGGGTGACATAAGCGGAAGGAGAGCCCCGGCCTCGTTAAAGAATGAGAAAAGAATCTACCAATGTCGACACAAGCGTTTGTGGGACTAATATGGGACTCGACGATCGACAGATGAGGAACCGACTCATGGCTACCCCCACTCCCGACGACATCGCCAACGATGTGCAGGAGCGCTCCAACACCGCGCTCAAGCGCGGCCTGGCGTCGCGTCACATGCAGATGATCGCCATCGGTGGCGCGATCGGCACGGGCCTGTTCCTGGCCTCCGGTGCGACAGTCGCGAACGCCGGTCCCGGCGGTGCCCTTCTCGCCTACGCGGCGATTGGCCTGATGGTGCTGCTCCTCATGCAGTCCCTGGGTGAGATGAGCGCGCACCAGCCCGTCGCGGGCTCCTTCCAGACCTTCGCCACGAAGTTCATCTCCCCGTCCTTCGGCTTCGCGATGGGGTGGAACTACTGGTTCAACTGGGCGGTGACGGTGGCCGCGGACCTCGTGGCATCGGGCCTCGTCATGGCCTATTGGTTCCCGTCCGTGCCGTCGTGGCTATGGGCGGTGGGCTTCCTCGTGATCGTCGTCGGGCTCAATGCGCTCTCGGCGAGAGTCTACGGTGAGGCCGAGTTCTGGCTGGCGGCCATCAAGGTCGTCATTGTCATCGTCTTTGTCCTGTCGGGCGTCTTCATGATCGCCGGCGTGATGGGCGACAACTCTCCGGGCCTGTCGAATTGGACGATCGAGGGACGCGCCCTTCCACAACGGCTTCGTGGGCGTTATCGCGGTCTTCATGATCGCGGGCTTTTCCTTCCAGGGCACCGAGCTGGTGGGTGTGGCAGCGGGTGAGTCTGAGAATCCTCGCAGGGATGTGCCGCGCTCGATTCGCACGGTTTTCTGGCGCATCATGTTCTTCTACATCGGTGCGATCGCGGTCATCGGTACGCTGCTGCCCTACACCGACCCGAGTCTGCTGAGTGCGGCCGATGACTCGGCGAACAACATTGCCCAGTCGCCCTTTACGCTCGTGTTTGCGCGCATGGGTATCGGCGCGGCGGCTGCCGTCATGAACGCGGTCATCCTGACCTCGATCCTGTCCGCGGGCAACTCGGGCCTGTACGCGGCCTCGCGCATGCTGCACTCGATGGCCCTCAAGCGCCAGGCGCCCGAGATCTTCGCCCGCGTCACCAGGGCGGCGTGCCCGCCTACGCGATGGCGGTGACGACGGTGACTGCGGCGCTTGGCTTCCTCACGCAGCTGGTCTTCAACGACGCGTACATCTGGCTGGTGAACATCGTCGGTATTTCCGGCATCATCATGTGGCTGGGTATCGCGGTCAGTCATATTCGTTTCCGCCGCGCGTACCTGATGCAAGGGTATCGCCTCGAGGACCTGCCATATCGATCGCCGTTCTTCCCGGCGGGCCCGATCATCGCTTTCGTCATGTGCTTGGTGGTCATGGCGGGACAGAACTATGAAGCTGTGCTTCACGGCCAGGTCTGGGAGGTTGCCTCTTCCTACATCGGCCTGCCGCTGTTCGGCGTGGTCTGGTGGGGCTACCACGTCGCGCGCAAGGACCGGGTGGTGCCGCTGGCTGAGATGGACGTGGCCCCCGTGGAGATCGAGCCTGTCACTCGATAGAGGGGACGAGGCCGGGGCCGGGTGGGCAGTTAACGCCCGGTGCGTCCCTTGTCTCCCCTGGGCTCTGCCCGGCGTGGCGGTGCGTGGGCGGCGTGGCACTTCATAGGATGGGGCCATGATCAACACGCGACGCATTCTTGCCGTGACCTCCCTGTCCGTCCTGGCCCTGGGCATTGCCGCCTGCTCCCCGCAGGGCGCGCAGCACCAGTCGGGGTCGCCGGCCTCGTCCGCTTCCCCGAGCGCTTCCGCCTCTCAGAACGACATGCCCTCCCAGAGCGGCGCTGGCCCTCAGAGCGGCGTGCCCAACGAGGGCAACCAGGCCCCCGACGTCAATGTCGCCGACAACGACCAGCGCTGCGACCTGACGAACCTCCAGCCCTCCATCGACTCTCAGCAGGAGGCGGGCGGCACCACCTACGTGGAAATCGGCTTCACGAACGAGGGGCCATCGTGCTGGATTGACGGCTTCCCGCAGATCATCTTCTCCGGCGGCGGCTCCGTCATCTCTACCGCCGTGCGCGACGGTGAGGACCCCGGCAACGTCTACACGATCGCTCAGGGAGGCCGCGTGGGCGTGACACTGACGGCAGAATCGACGGACGGAGTCGACGGGTGTAACCCCGCCGATTCGGAGCTGGTCGACATCATGCCCGAGGCGGGCATCGGCGCGACGAGCCTGCAGCTGACCCTGCGCGTGTGCCAGGAGATGCCCTCGGTGTCGGTCAGCCCCTTTGAGCCGCGGTCCTGAGGGAGCCGCTTTCACTGCTGTGAACAGGGCGGGCGGCGAGACGGATAACGTCTTGCCGCCCGCCTGCGTCTAGGGGCCGGCATTTTGCTCTCTCGGTGAAGGTTATGGTCATTTCCTGGTGACGGAATATGAGATTTGGGCGCGTGCTGCTACGCTGAACCAGCTGGAAGAAGTCGCGCATCCGCAGCGCCACACCGAGGTGTCCGCGATCGTGCGCGTGGCCCCTTCTTCACCGGTTGACGCGACCCGTCGCGCCGACTGTGCACACTGAGATCCTTTAAGGAGATACTCCCATGGGTATGCGTTCCACGACGCAGGCATTCCAGTTCGGCGTGCCGTTCGAGCAGCTGTTCCAGCTCGCCACCCCGGCCGCGCAGTCCGTTCCGAAGGCGACCGTGACGCTCGCCGACCCCAACCGTCAGGTTGTCACCTTCGATACCCCGATGGGCATGATGTCCTGGGGCGAGAACATCGTCGCCGGTTTTATTCCCTCCGGGGGCAGCACCATCGTTGAAGTCACCTGCACGACCAAGGGTCTGCCCAACCTCATGCAGGACAGCCGCAACCGCAAGCTGATCGCGCAGTTCGTGACTGCTCTGTCCAACCTCGCGCAGACTACCGCCGTGGAGGTCGCTCGCTCCTGACGGCCCCTGAACGAGGCCGGGGCCGAACCGTGCGCGCAGGACTGGCTGATTGCGGTCGGGGAGTGCGTGCGCGATAGGCTGGATGCATGAGTGCCTTCGGGGCACCACGCGAGGAGGATCGAGAAGTATGAGCAAGTTTGCGCCGCCCACAGGCGACGAGAACGCCGCTCCCGGGACTGTGCCCGCCGAGCAGGCTGGTGCTGCCCAGCCGGTACCCGGGCCGAATGCCGCATGGAATCAGGGGAGTGGTGCACCTATGAGCCAGCCTTGGGCACCCGCACCGGCTCCCGTGGCGCAACCTGGTTCGCAGATGGCGAGGTCGAGCTACGGCACCTTCTACGCGGTCACAGACAAGGACGGGAGATCGCTGGGCCGCTGGCTCATCTGGAGCATTGGGCTGGCGTGCGCCGCCTTGTTCACGTGGATCGGTATCGAGGGCGAGAGCTGGCTCTACACGGCGGCTTCGATCGCCGGTGGCGTCGTCTGCCTGCTGCTGGGAGCGGTAGAGGGAGGCCGGTCACCCTGGTTTGTCAGTGTCGTGTCCATGCCCGACGGAACGATTCTCGTGCGTCCCGGTACCACCGTGATGTATCTTCGTGTCCTCACAGCGCTATTTGCCAGTGGCGCGGGAGTGTGTTTCTTCTACGTGTCTCTCTTCAGCGTAGACGCTGATATCAGGAGCATCGCTGGTGGTAACGTGCTGTCAGCCGCAGTGGTCGCGCTCTACCTGGTTGCCAAGATTATCGGATCTCAGAGCCGTGAATGCATCGTCGTGAGCCAGCAGCGTGTGGATATGTGGGGCAAGGGCGGCATCCACTATTCGATCCCGTGGAGCGACCAGCCCAGGGTGATCGGGCAGCGCAACAGTGGTAAGAGCCTGCTGATTGGTGCCGGACAGACTATTGATTGTCTCGTCGTGTTCACGACTCTGCGCATCCGTCCGTCGCGCGTGAGAAGCCTGCTCGCCTATTACCAGACAACGCCGGGTGCGCTCGACCTCCTCTCCACCCCCGAGGCGCGTGACGAGGCCATGAAGGCCCTGAGCTGAACGCCATGCGTTGAATCCGCAGTGGTGATCTCGACCGCTCGACTCGGCCCCGTCCTCGTTCATAGTGACGAGGCTGGGGCGGGAGTCGGACATCGACGCCTCTCGGAGCGCGATGGTCTGCAGATGTGGGGTCGTGCCGTAAGCTAATTTGTGCGGCCGGCACCTTGGGTTTATAGCGGGCTAGCAGAGATGAAAAGACCAAGTGGGGGCGTAGCTGATGCGCTCTACGCCGGAAATGAGGACATCGTGGCGGCAGTGATTGAGCGAGCGGAGCTGCATAAGACGATCTGGCGTATTGCCAACGACCTGCGCGGCAGCGTGGATGGGTGGGACTTCAAGAGCTACGTCCTCGGATTCCTGTTCTATCGCTTCATCTCGGAGAATCTGACGGACTACGTGAACGCCACTGAGCGTGAGGCAATCATCGCCGAAGGTGGAACCCCTGAAGAGGCAGCGGCCTTCGATTACGCGACCCTCAGCAACCAGGATGCGGAGGCAGCGCGTGACGGCATCGTCAAGGAAAAAGGCTTCTTCATTCGTCCCTCTGACCTGTTTGGGAACGTGCGCGCCCAGGCTGCCAGTGATGAGAATCTGAACGAGACCCTCTCCTACGCCTTCCGCTTCATTGAAAACTCGGCGCGGGGCAGCGGCTCCGAGTCGGATCTTCGCGGCCTCTTCGACGACGTGGACGTCAACTCCACGAAGCTCGGGAACACGGTCGCCCAGCGCAACGCGAAGCTCGTGAAGATCATGGACGCCATCGGCGATCTGCCCCTGGAACACGGTGCTGCGCAGATCGACGCCTTCGGCGACGCCTACGAGTACCTGATGACCATGTACGCCTCGAGTGCGGGCAAGTCGGGCGGCGAGTTCTACACGCCCCAGGAGGTCGCCGAAGTCCTCGCGACCCTCGCGCTGGATGGGCGCTCCGACGTGACGCGCGTCTACGACCCCTGCGCGGGCTCGGGATCCCTGCTGCTGAAGTTCGCGAAGCTTCTCGGGCCGTCGAGCAGTCGCCAGTATTTCGGCCAGGAGATCAACCTGACGACGTACAACCTGTGCCGCATCAACATGTTCCTGCACGACGTCAACTTCTCGAACTTCGACATCGCGCTGGGGGACACCCTGACGGAACCTGCCCACTGGGACGATCAGCCTTTCGACGCGATTGTCTCGAACCCTCCGTATTCGACGAAGTGGGTGGGCAAGGATGACATCGCTCTTATTAATGATCCGCGCTTCGCGCCGGCGGGCGTCCTGGCCCCCAAATCTAAGGCTGACCTGGCCTTCACCATGCACATGCTGCACTGGCTGGCTGAGGATGGGACGGCCGCTATCGTCGAGTTCCCGGGTGTCCTGTACCGCGGTGCTGCCGAGGGGAAGATTCGCCGCTACCTGGTCGAAAACAACTTCGTGCACGCGGTGATTCAGCTGCCGCCGGACCTGTTCTTTTGGGGACCACGATCGCGACCTGCATCATCGTGCTCAAGAAGGCGCGCCCCGACCATAGCGTCCTCTTCGTGGATGCGGCCGCCGAGTGCGTGCGTGAGGGGAACAAGAATCGCCTGACGGCGGAGAATCAGCAGCGGATCCTCTCTCTTGTGTCCGAGCGTCAGGCCGTCGACCATGTGGCTGCCTTGGTGTCGATCGACGACATTAAGGACAACGACTGGAACCTGTCGGTGTCCTCCTACGTCGAACCCGAGGACACGCGCGAGCAGGTCGACATCGTCGAGCTGAACACTCGGATCGCCGGCATCGTGGAGCGTCAGCGTGAGCTGCGCGCCTCCATCGACGCGATCGTCGCAGAACTGGAGGCCGACCGATGAGCCGCCTCGCCGAGCTGATCACGCAGTTGTGCCCGGACGGGGTGGAGTATCGCGCCCTTGGTGATGTCGCAGAACTCAAACGCGGGGAGGCGGTGACACGCAAGGAGGTCGTGGAGGGGCAAGTCCCCGTTATCGCGGGTGGTCGCGAGCCTGCGTACTATATCGATCGTTCGAATCGGCAGGGTGAGACAATCGTTATTGCGGGTTCGGGTGCCTACGCTGGTTTTGTGTCGTTTTGGGATGAGCCTATTTTTGTTTCCGATGCATTTTCTATCGTGGTTGACCGTAGCGTTCTGCAACCGCGATTCGTCTATCACTGGTTGAGTGGTAGGCAGGAGGCGATTCATGCGCTGAAGAGTGGCGGCGGCGTTCCGCATGTCTATCCAAAGGATGTGGCGAAACTGAGGTGTCCGGTTCCTCCGCAGGAAGTACAGCGGGAGATTGTAAGAATATTGGATCAGTTCACGACGCTGGAAGCGGAGTTGGAAGCGGAGCTGGAAGCAAGGCGGACCCAGTATGCGCACTACCGCACCCACTTGCTCTCGTATGAATCACTTGCTGCTCAAGGTCCGGTCAATGTGATTGAGTTGCAAGATGTCGGTGTTGTTCGAATGTGTAAACGAATACATAAGGCTGAGACAAGCATTCAGGGCGATATTCCTTTCTTTAAGATATCCACATTTGGTGGAACGCCGACATCCTTCATTTCTGCTGAACTGTACGGGAAATATAAAGAAAAATATCCTTATCCCAAGAAAGGTGACCTTCTGATTTCAGCTGCTGGCACCATTGGACAGATTGTTCGGTTTGATGGAGCTGATGCATATTTTCAGGACTCAAATATTGTCTGGCTCGAACATGACGAATCGATTGTTCTAAATCGCTATCTATACTATGTCTATCTGAATACAAGATGGACTACTGATGGAGGGACTATCAAGCGTCTGTATAACAATAGAATTCTGCAACAACAGATTTGTGTTCCTCCGATCGAGACGCAAATTGCTATTGCCGATTTACTGGACCGCTTCGACGCCCTCGTCAACGATATCTCGTCGGGTCTGCCTGCCGAGATTGCGGCCCGCCGCGCCCAGTACGAGCACTACAGGGATCGCCTGCTGTCCTTCCCTGAGAAAGTCGTCTCCAGAAGTAACGCGTCGTAGAGACGTGCTTCCCCTCGCGTGCGCGAGGGGAACACGAGGGCGTGACTTCAGCTTGCCGTCCACGAGTGGACTATTACGAGGCCCTGTTTTGTCAGGTTTCGCGGTCACCTCTCGGTATGCGAGGGGCCCATGTCAGCCCTTGCCCTGCGATTATCCTAGTGGCCAAGTGGTGCCAGAGCAACGGGGCAGCATTAGGCACTCAAGCGAGGACAGGATGTTCCTGGAAGTAGCTGCGCATTGCTTCCTGCGTGATAACCGCATTCGAGGGATCGGACGGAGCCAGTCCTTCGCGCGCATTCAGCCAGGGCGATTCAAGGCGCGTCCGTTCACTCAGCTCGGCACCTGTCAGGCTGCCCAGTGCAGAACACACGCTATCGATCAGGGCGCGTTCAGCATCGGTGAGAGCGGACGAGTCGCCGGACGCCAGTTCGCCCGGACGAATTAGGAACATGCCGCGATGCAGTGCATAGAGCTCGGGGGCAACGGGGCCTCCGCGCCACGCCTCAAAGTCCTCAGGGAAGAGGGAGGACCCGTACTGAGCGAGGTGCTGAGCTTGAGAATAGAAGGCAAGCTTCTGGAGCTTCATTGTCGGTACCGTATTGGTACGCTCCAGGATGTAGTCTGCGACATCAACGATTGACCGTGCCGTGTTGGTCTCCTCCTCTGCGTCGTTGCCACGCGATTATACTCGGCGTTCAGTGCTATATCAGTCGGGTTGAACAGGCTTCAGCTTTGTCTTTCAGCTGACGCCGCCGGTAGAGCCTGGACGCAGATGACGGTGGGTGACGTTAGCATCGGATCAACGTCACCAGACGGGAGGGAAGCCTCCCGCGTGCTAGCCCCGGCCTCGTGAAAGAGACCCGTATAGAAAGGAACGCGAGTGTCCACCGACGCACCTCGCCCCCGCATCGAACCCGTCGTCGTCTCCGACGAATTCACGGTCGTCGGTCTCTACCACCCGACCCGCGACCGGGAGCAGGACTACCAGAGCGAAGCCGCCCTCGAGGACGACCTCATCAAGCAGCTGTGCGCTCAAGCCTCACGAATATGTGGATATCCACGACCGCGATGGCCTGGAAGTGAACCTGCGCGTCCAGCTCGAGGCCCTCAATAACTACCGTTTCAGCGACCACGAATGGAAGGACTTCTACCGGCATTCGATCGTCGACGTCCGCTCCTCCGACGGGAACCCCGTCGTCGCCAAAGCCCGCCGCATCCAGGAGGACCACGTGCAGGTCCTCACCCGCGACGACGGCACCACCAAAAACATCAGCCTCATCGACAAGACCAACATTCACCGTAACAAGGTGCAGGTGATCCGCCAGTACGCCATCGACACGGGCGCGCGCTCCAACCGCTACGACGTCACCATCCTCGTCAACGGCCTGCCCCTCGTTCACATCGAACTCAAGCGGCGCGGTGAAGAACTGCGCCAAGCCTTCAACCAAATCGACCGCTACCAGCGAGACTCCTTCCACGCCGGCGCCGGCGATGGGCTCTTCGGCTACGTGCAGATCTTCGTCATCTCCAACGGCGCCCACACCAAGTACTACTCCAACACCGTGCGCCTCCAGCACATCACCGAAAACCAGGGCACGCGCCGACAGGTGGCTGCCGCCAACGCGCGATCCTTTGAATTCACCATGTGGTGGACCGACGCCGCCAACAACCAGATTCCGGACCTCACCGACTTCGCCGCCACATTCCCTGGCCAAGCGCACTATCCTCGCCATCCTCACCCGCTACTGCGTGCTCAACACCCGCGGTGAACTCCTCGTGATGCGCCCCTACCAGATCGCCGCGACCGAAGCGATCCTCCAGCGCATCAAGACCTCCAGCATGAACAACCAGACGGGCACCGTCGCCGCCGGCGGATACGTCTGGCACACCACCGGCTCCGGAAAGACCCTCACCTCCTTCAAGACCGCAAAGCTCGCTGCAGGCATGGAGGGGGTCGACAAGGTCCTCTTCGTCGTCGACCGCAAGGACCTCGACCATCAGACCATCCGCGAATATAACGCCTTCGCCGAGGGAACCGTCTCCGCCAACCAATCCACACGCCAGCTCGCCCAGCAAATCAACGATCCGTCCACGCCCATCATCGTCACCACCATCCAAAAGCTCGCGACCTTCGTCAAGAGCCACCGCGGGCACGCCATCTACTCCGGGCACGTCGTCCTCGTCTTCGACGAATGTCACCGCAGCCAGTTCGGCGACATGCACACCGACATCACGCGAGCCTTCCGTAACTACCACCTCTTCGGCTTCACCGGAACACCCATCTTTGCGGAAAATGCTTCCAGCTCCGGTAAAGCAAACCTACGGACGACCGAGCAGGCCTTCGGGGACCAGCTGCACTCCTACACGATCGTCGACGCCATCCGGGACAAGACCGTCCTGCCGTTCCGCGTCGACTACCTCAACTCGTTCCGCGTGCGAGACGGCATCGACAACCACGACGTCGAAGGCATCGATACCGACAGCGCTTACATGAACCCGCAGCGCATCTCGGCCGTGGTCTCCTACATCCTCGAACACTTCAACCAAAAGACGAAGCGGCACGCCTCCTTCCAGTACAAGGAACGGCGCGTCAACGGCTTCAACTCCCTGTTCGCCACCTCCTCCATCAAGGCCGCCCGTGCCTACTACCAGGAGTTCAAGCGCCAACAGGCAGACCTGCCGGAGGCGCGCAGGCTCAGCGTCGGAGTTATCTACTCATACGCGCCCAACGCCGAGGCTCCGGGGACGGGCCTGCTCTCCGAAGAATCCATGGACCCCTCCGCCCTCTCCCCAGGACGACCGTGCCTTCCTCGACGAGGCGATCGCCGACTCACAACCAGCAGTTCGGTGCCAGCTTCGGTACCGATGCCTCGGGATTCGAGGGATACTACACAAGCCTGTCAACGGCTCTTGCCGAAAGACGTATCGACCTGGTGATCGTCGTCGACATGTTCCTCACCGGCTTCGACTCCAAGTCCCTCAACACCCTATGGGTCGATAAGAACCTGCGTGCCCACGGCCTCATCCAGGCCTTCGCGCACGAACCGAATCCTCAACTCCGTCAAGACATTCGGAAACATCGTTCTGCTTCCGCAACCTCGAAGAGGCCACGAACGACGCGATCGCCTCTTCGGCAACAAAGAAGCGCGCGGTCAGGTACTCCTGCGCCCATACGGCGAGTACCTGTCCACCTACCTCGAGACCATCGAGCAGCTTCGCATCGGCTTCCCCCTGCCCATCGGATCGATCGCATCCGAAAAGGAACAGAAGCGCTTCATCGACCTCATGGGGCAGGTCCTGCGCCTGCGCAACATCCTCACGTCCTTCGACGACTTCGAAGGTGACGACACGATCGCCCCGCGCGAGCTCGAAGACTACCGGAGCATCTACCTGGGACCTCTATCACGAGGCGCGCGAGCGCTCGAAGGTGGAAAAGGAACCGATCGCGGACGAGCTCGTCTTCGAAATGGAACTCGTCAAGCAGGTCGACATCAACGTCGACTACATCCTCATGCTCGTCGAACACCATCGGGGCGAGGGCAGCGACGGCGACGACCGCGAAATCCCCGTTGAAATCACGCGCGCCCTCGCCGCTTCACCCGCCCTGCGCGGCAAACGCGACCTCATCGAAGAGTTCTACCGCCGAGTGTCCCTCAACGGGGACGTTCCCACAGAGTTCGAGTCCTTCATCGCCGCCAAGCGCGACAGCGAACTCGACGCAATCATTGAGGCCGAACGCCTCGGCGAGGGTGCGCGACACTTCGCGTACGACTCCCTGCGCGAGGGCTACGTCCCCGACGAAGGGACAGGCCTGTCCTCGATCCTCCCGCCGGCCCGCCGCTTCGGTGGCGGTGGCAGCCGCGAAGCCATCCGCTTGCGCGTCCTTGACGCCCTGCGGACCTGGGTCGAACGATTCTCCGGACTCGGAGGACTGTGACGAGCTGGCCCCGGCCTCGTACAACGCACGAGGTCGGGGCCGGGTTCGTGTCCCGCCTGATGTCAGGGGGAGCGGTCGAAGCCGCTCCCGAGACAACGGACTACTGCTTGTTGCTGTCGTTGGCGCTGTCGGTGTCGGTAACCCCGGTGGACGCTGTTGGGGTTTCTGCAACGTTGGAATCGCCCGGGTTCTCAGTTTCAGCCGGAGCGGCTGGGCTGGTAGGGGCGCTGGGCGTAGCAGTGTCTCGTGGGCTCAACCAGTAGACGAACTCGCGGAGTCCCCACGCGCACAAGGCAGCGACGAAGTGGAAGGGCAGCCAGTGGGTCACGAGCCCCAGCTGGGGCCGCTGGATATACCTCCTATCAGCCATCCCAAGAACCACAGGACCGCCACGTCGGAGAATACGGCCCCCACGATCGTGACAATCTTCCACGATCCGGCCTTCTCGAGGAACTTTCGCGTGATGGCTATCAGCACCTGGAAGAAGGTGAAGAATCCCAGGAAGCCAAAGAAGTAGATGAGCGCCAGATCCATGGCATAGGAGAGCGGGAGCCCGACCAGGAAAATCACGTGGAGCACCAGGTACCGGACAAAGAAGTTAACAATCCCTCGCGGGTCACGCTTATCTGTCATGCCCCCATCCTAACGGGCTTCTCAGCTGCGAGGTCCAGTCCTTCAAGCCGCTAGCATCACGGCGATACAAGCCCGCACTGCTTCCAACCCCGGCCCCGTTAATCAATGAACGAACGCGGTCACCGGGCCGCTCAAAGGCTCCCTACACTGTTCTCATACGCCACAAAAGAGCAAGGCCGCTGAATGCAGCGCAGGATCAGGCGAGCGTGGCGTTGAGTGGGAAAGCGAGGACAAACGATGTCGTCCACCGACCAATACCTGGAGTTCGTGCTCGACCTGCTGGGCGAGCTGGAAGACGTGGCGCACCGCAAGATGATGGGCGAATATGTCCTCTACTACCGGAGCAAGGTCGTGGGTGGCATATACGACGACCGCTTCCTGCTCAAGGTCACGCCCGCCTCCGAACGGCTTCTATCCGAGGCCCCACGCGCCATCCCCTACGAGGGGGCGAAGGAGATGCTCCTCGTTGAGATAGAGGACCGCGACGTGCTGTGCGACGTAGTCTCGGCCATGTGGGAGGAGCTACCTGCGCCGAAGCAGAGGAAGAAAATGTAGACGCGGCCCCGGCCTCGTGACGACGAGGTCGGGGCCAGTTTTCGCTTTTCTGGAGGCAGGGGAATGGTTGAAGCCGCTCCTGAGAAAACGGACTACTGCTTGTCGGTGTCGGTGTCGGTGTCGGTGTTGGTGTCGGTGTCGGTGTCGGTGTCGGTGGCAGCGGTGGTGGCCGTTGGGGCGTCTGGAACGTTGGAATCGCCCGGGTTCTCGGTTTCAGCCGGATCGGTGGGAGTGTCAGAGGCGCTGGGCGTGGCAGTTTGCTGAGGGTCCGGCGAGTGGAAGATCTCGCGGAGTCCCCACGCGCAGAAGGCAGCGAAGAAGTGGAAGGGCATCCATGAAGTCACGAGCCACCAGTCGGACCCGCCGCCGGCAATGCCCGCCACCAGTCGTCCGAACCACCACAGGATGGGTACGTCGATGAGGACAGTAACCGCGATCACGATAGCCTTCCACAACCCGGCGTGGTCGAGAAAAATCCCGGGAGATGGACGCCAACACCTGGAAGAAGGTGAAGAAGCCCATGAGACAGAAAAATAGTCAACAGAACGAGGCTGGATGACAAGGAGAGTACGAGTAAGACTAGGAGGCCCACTTGGAGCATCAGATACCGGACGACGAACGTAATAATCCCTCGAGGGTCCCGCATATCAATCATGCCCCCATCCTAACGGAGCACGCAGGCGCGAAGTCCAGGCCCCTCAAGCTCCTTGCGTCTCGGCGGCACCAGCCTCACCTGCTCCCGGTCCCGGCCTCGTATTGGACGAGACCAGGGCCGGGTTGCGCATTCTGCTGATGGCAGGGGAGTAGAAGTTCAGAGGGAGGAGACGAACTCCGCGAGGCGCTTCGCGTGCTCGCGCGAACGCTCCACCATGTCGGCGCGCGCCGCCTCATCCGTGCGATTCGCGTACGACACCCCGTACAGGGGAAGGCTCCCCGCAAACTCGATGCCCGTCAGCGCACACGTCGCCTTCGCGGGCGTCAGCAAGTCGTTGAAATCGACGGAATCTGGTGCGTAGTAAGCCTGAGAAGCCCCTGTCGTTACCGACACGACCAGCTTCTTACCGCGCAGAGCCGTACCCGAAGACCCGTGGCTGAAACCGCGCACAAACACGTCCTCCATCCACTTCTGCAGCAGCGCCGGCCAGCCGTACCACCACAGCGGATACTGCAACACGATGACGTCCGCGGCGCGAAGCTTTTCCTGCTCCGCCTCAACATCGAACGTGTACTCCGGATAGAGGTCATCGAGATGATCGATCTCGGCGCCAGGAAGCAGGACCGCAAGCTCCTCCAGGATCGTCTTATTCGCAACCGAATCATCGGCGGTGCACGGGTGTCCCGACACAACCAGAACGTTGGACATCGCATTTCCTTTCGTTGATGCGAGGAGTCTACGTCCGCCCGTGGCCCCTGAACAGGGCCTGGAGTTCCATTTCGCGTGGGGTGAAGCCCCGTCCCCGAAGAGAAAATGACGCAGGACTACAGTAGAAGCATGGCCAACACTGACTCCCAGCCACTCACCCTGCGCCGCATCCTCCTCGTCGTTGCAACGGGCGTCGGTGCGGGCTTCCTCTCCGGACTCTTCGGGGTGGGAGGCGGCCTCGTCATCGTGCCCGCCCTGATGGGCGTCCTGGGCATGGATCAGCGCCGCGCCTCGGCCACGTCGCTCGCCGCCATCATCGTCACTGCTGCCGTCGGCTCGGGAAACTACGCCCTGCACGGCGAGGTCTCCTGGGCCGGAGCCGCCCTCCTCGTCGTCGGCGCGCTCGCGGGCTCACAGGTCGGCGTCTGGCTCCTGCGCCGCCTCCCGGCCCCCTCACTGCCCTGGATCCTCATCGGCTTCACCGTCTTCGTCATCGTCTCCCAATACCTCCACGTCCCCACGCGAGAGGGAAGTGTGTCGCTGACACCGGCCTCGTGCGCCCTCATGATCCTGGTCGGCCTGTGCGCCGGTATCCTCTCCGGCCTGGTCGGCGTGGGTGGCGGATCCGTCATCGTGCCCGGCATGGAACTCGCCGTCGGCGCGGGAGATCTGATCGCGCGCGGCACGTCCCTCCTCGTCATGATCCCCACCGGCATCGCTCAGCACTGTCACCAATCTGCGCCATGGCATGGTCGACCTGCGCGTCGGACTCATCGTCGGCGCCTCCGCAGCGGCCACGGCCCCCGTCGGCGCCTCGTGGCCACGCTCGTATCCCCGAGCGTCGGCGCAATCCTCTTCAACATCTTCCTGCTCTCCATCATCGCCTCGACGATTCTGAAGATGCGCAAGAAAGCGCGCGCCCAGAGGTAGGGACGAGGGCAGGCTCGTTATCTGCGCGCGCTCGCCAGGGCCTCGGCGATGTCGCCGCGAATGACGAGCGAACGATCCGAGATCTCTTTGGGAGCCGCCGCGTCCAGCGCAACGCACGCGTAGGTCGCCTCCGGATTGTCGAACACACGACGCCAGAACGGAAACTTGATGATGCTCGGCGTATTCATGCCGACGCCCATCTCGAGGTGAAGCACGCGGCCACTTGACGTGCGCTCCAAGAAGTCCTGATAACGACCGGCAGCCGCCATCCATCCATCGTCCTGAACGAAACGGTTATCGATGCGCAGGTTGGTCGTCATTTCCTCCCCGCACCTCGGGCAGTGGGGAATCAGCTCCGACGGGATACGCATGCCCTTCTGACTAGTCACCGCTTCACGCACCCACGACTCGTTGTCGTACGTCGTGTCGTGGCAGGGCGCCGAACACTGCAGCAGCCCGTAATCGCCCTGCGTGTAGAACAGGCGTTCCTTGTCGAAGCCGGAATTTTGGAAACGGTGATCGACGTTCGTGGTGATCACGAAGTAGTCGCGACCGCGTACGAGGTTCAGCAGGTCCGCGTACACCTGCCCTGGGCTGGCCTCGTAGCGCAGTAGGGAAATCATGCGGCTCCAAAACGCCCAGCGCTCCTCCGACGTGGGGTAGGGAAAGAAGCCGCCCGAGTAGGCGTCCGTGATGCTGCGCTCGGCGCGAAAATCCGCGAAACGTTCATCGAATACCGGGCCCGAGTGATTGTCTCCGTCGGCGGCGGACAGCCCGGCGCCCGCTCCGATCAGGATCGCGTCAGCGCTTTCGATAGCCTCGCGCAGGGTGGTGGGTCGGTTCATGGTGCCTCCTCCGTCGGTGATGGTTCAGAGCCTAAGAAGGGCGTGGTACAGGGCCTCGTCGTGGTCGCCGAATACGTCGAAAATGACGCGCACCTCGGACGCGCCCCGGGTGTCAGACTCAAGGAAATCGGCGACGGTCGACACCGCGATACGGGCCGCCTCCTCCTGCGGGAAGCCGAAGACACCCGTGGAAATGCAGCAGAAGGCTACCGTGTTGAGCCCATGTGCGGCTGCCTCCTCCAAGCATCGCTGGTACGAGCAAGCCAGGGCCTCCCGGTGCTCGTCAGTGAGCTCTCTGTTCACGATGGGGCCGACCGTGTGGATGACGAAGCGCGAGGGCAGGTGGAAGCCGGGGGTGAGGACGGCCTCGCCCGTCGGGAATCCCGAGGGGCCGTCGCCGCGTGTGCGCTCAGCCATGACTTCGGCGCATGCCTGCCGCAGTTCGAGCCCGGCTGCGCTGTGGATCGCGTTGTCGATGCACGTGTGTCCAGGTGCCCGGCATCCGAGCAGCGCCGAGTTTGCCGCGTTGACGATCGCGTCGACCTCCAGGCGGGTAATGTCGCCGCGCCACAGTGCCATGCGCGGGTGCGTGGACGAGGCCGTGGCGTCCTCCCAGGTCACGGTCCCTTGACGCTCGCGCTCGGTGTCGAGGACAATCGCCTCGGCCTCCAGGTAGCCATCAGGCAGGGAGCGGGATCCCGCAGATTCATAAGGGCGCGCAGATAGGCGCGTTCCCTGTGAGGTGTCCGAGGGGGAAATCTCGCAGCCCATGTCGTAGGCTAGCAGATGCGAGGGCCGTGTGGACTGCATCGCTGTGGGTGCTGAGCGTGTGCGTCATAAATCCCTCCAATTGTTTACATGACACATAACTATGTGATCTGGAGGTTTATTCCCTGTCATGCTCGACTTCCGCTCCAGCGCATCCCCGGCCTCGTACATACGAAATCGGCCCCGGCCTCGTAAATACGAGGTCGGGGCCGAAGCGTCAGCCGCTAGCGCGCCTGAAGCGGATCACTCGTCGGCGGCGCTGGGGTGCGTCATGTCGGCGGGAACGACCCACGCGTCGAACTCCTCGGCCGTCAGGAAGCCCAGCTCGAGGGCGGACTCGCGCAGCGACAGGCCCTTGTGATGCGCGTTCTTCGCGATCTTCGAGGCCTTGTCGTAGCCGATGTGGCGGTTCAGCGCCGTCACCTGCATGAGGTTGATGTCCAGGTTGTGCTGGATCTTCTCGTAGTTCGGCTCGATGCCGTACGCGCAGTTCGTATCGAAGGACACGCAGGCGTCGCCCAGCAGGCGGATGGACTCCAGGACGTTCCACGCCATGACGGGCTTGAAAACGTTGAGCTGGAAGTTGCCCTGCGAGCCGGCGAAGCCGACCGTCGCGTCATTGCCGAACACCTGGGTGGCGACCATGGTCATGGCCTCGCACTGCGTCGGATTCACCTTGCCCGGCATGATCGAGGAACCGGGCTCGTTCTCGGGGATGATCAGCTCGCCGATGCCGTTGCGCGGACCCGACGCGTACCAGCGCACGTCGTTCGCGATCTTCACGAGGGCGTCGGCCAGGACACGCAGCGTGCCCGAGACCAGCACCAGCGCGTCGTGCGCACCGAGGGCGGCGAACAGGTTGTCGGCCTGCGTGAACTCGATGCCCGTCTCCTCGGAGATCTTCTTGGCGGTGAGCTCGCCGAACTTCGGGTGAGCGTTCAGGCCGGTGCCCACGGCGGTGCCGCCGATGGCCAGCTCGCGCGCACGGGTGTCGGCGTACTCGATGCCATCGAGGGCGAAGTCGATCTGAGCAACCCAGCCGGAGATGACCTGGCCCAGGCGGATCGGGGTCGCGTCCTGCAGGTGGGTGCGGCCCACCATGATGACGTCCTCGAACTCCTTGGCCTTCTTGTCCAGGGTGTCACGCAGCTGACGCACGCGCGGGTACATATCGTGCAGCTCAGAGACGACCGCGATGTGCATGGCGGTGGGGAACGTGTCGTTCGAGGACTGGCCACGGTTCACGTGATCGTTGGGGTGGACAGGGGCCTTGGTACCCATGGTGCCGCCCGCGATCTCGATGGCGCGGTTGGAGATGACCTCGTTGGCGTTCATGTTCGACTGCGTGCCCGAACCGGTCTGGAAGACGACGAGGGGGAAGTTGTCATCGAGCTTGCCGGAGATGACCTCGTCGCCGGCCTGCGCGATGTAGTTCGCGATGTCCGCGGGCAGTTCGCCCAGCTCGGCGTTGGCCAGGGCCGCGGCCTTCTTGAGGATGCCAAGGGCGCGCACCATCGGGCGGCCCCACACGAAGGTGTTGCGTCCAATGTCGAAGTTGTGCAGCGAACGCTCGGTCTGAGCGCCCCAGTAGCGGTTCGCGGGGACCTCAACGGCTCCCATCGAGTCGGTTTCGGTACGGGTTTCTTGTGCCACAGGTGGCTCCTTCGCGTAGGGCTTACGTACCCCTCTAGGATAGCGCCGCCCGCGCGTTGAGGCGTGGGGCACTCGTCCTAGTCGCGTCCTAGTCCAGGGGCCGGTCCGCGCTCTTTGCGCGGTGCAGCAGCAACCAGGCGCACGCGCACGACAGGGCGACGAGCGAGAGCGCCAGCAGGAAGGGCGACAGCGGCATCCAGCCGTACAGGGCCGTGGCGCTGACAGGGGCGACGATCCACGTGATCGCGCCGGTCGCGTTGATGACGCCGGCGATACCGCCCTGCTCGCGCGCGCTCACCGCCAGGGACGCGCCCGCCGAGTAGCCGGGGGAGGCCATGCCCGAGGCGATGCCCATCGCGAACGTTGAGACTGCCAGCGCCCACAGCGACGGCGCGATCGTCAGGCATGAGAGGGCTATAAGGGCGAGCGTCATGCCCGTGCGCAGGAGAGTGCGCGGGCTCCACCCCAGGCGCGGCACGACGATCAGCTGCATGAGCATGGCGCCGGCGGCGTTGGCCAGCAGCATGAGGGCGGTGACGGAAACGGCGGGCGCGGGCTCGAGTCCACCGCGGTCCTGGACGAGGAATCCCATCGTGATCTGAACGACGCCGTTCGCGAAGTAGATGCCGAACACCGAGGCGATCCACGGGGCGATGCGTCGGTCGGTCCACCGCACGCGCGGGGGTAGTTCCCCGTCCGCATTCCCCGCACTCTTGATGTCCGCCGTGGTTTTCGATCGACGAGGCCGGGGCTGCCTCCTCTTGTTTGCTGACCTCACGGGTCAGGTGGGGCAAGCGCCTCCTTGGGCGCGTGAATGCTCCGTCGCGGGGCAGCCAGATGAGGGCGATGGCCAGCGCGATGAGGACGAAGATCGGGGTGGCGTGCACGGGGCCGAAGATCCACCAAGCGCCCAGAGCCGACGAGACGAGGGAGCCGACCATGACGGACAGGTTGATCGCGCCGGAGAATGCGGACGTGCCGCGCACGCGCGAGGCCTCGTCGGGGGTCACCTCTGCGACGAGGGCCTGGCCCGTCGGCGGGATCGCGGCGACGGCCGCGCCGAAGAAGGGGCCGCGTGCCGCCATGATGGCACCCGCCGCGAGGAAAGCGCCGATGTAACCGGCCGCTCGCGCCCACACCGCCGCCGAAAAAAGCGTGCCCGCCGTGAGTGCTAAGAACAGTGCCAACAGGATGACGCGCCTGCGTCCCCACGCGATCGAGCGGCGCCCCCAGAACTGGCTGAGCGCCGTCACCGCAGCGGCCGCCAAGGACACCGCCGCGCCCACGATCCACTCGGGCAGGTCAAGGGCGCGCGACAAGGGAGCGATCGACACGTTAAGCATGTTCTGCGCCGTGTACGTGAACAGCGCGATCGCCACGAGCGCGCGCAGCGTCGGATTCGTCAGCAAAGGTGATGAGGGCACAATGCATCCTACGACGAAGGCCCCGCGCGATGCGCGGGGCCTTGCCGGACAGGTATCGAAATGGGGAAACGCTTAGCGCTGCACCCAGGTGCTCACCTTCCAGCGAGCATCGCCGGAGCGCTCACGCCACTCGGCGTCGCTGCGCTCTTCGTCCCTGCGCCACAGCGCCGGATCCAGCGGCGGCGCATACACGAAGGACGACCCCTCGGGTGCGCTCGCGGCCACGTCCAGCTCCAAGTCGGTCACCACGGCCTCGTCGAGGAGGGGAAGGGTCTCGGTGTAGAGCTGAGCCCCGCCCGTGATCCAGATGTAGGGGGCGTCCGTGCGCGAGGTTTCCTCGCGTGCGATCTGAAGCGCCTCATCGACGGAAGAGACGACGAGAGCGCCCTCGGCCTCGTACCCGGGGGTGCGGGTGATGACGATGTTCGTGCGACCCGGTAGTGCGCGCCCGAGAGCCTCCCACGAGCGGCGGCCCATGATGATCGGGCAGCCCATCGTGGACTCCTTGAAGTGGCGGAAATCAGCGGGAACATGCCAGGACATGGCCGTGCCCGTCCCGATGATCCCGTTGCAATCCTGCGCCCAAATCGCTCCCAGCTTCGTCATACCGCGACCGGAGCCTTGATCGTGGGGTGATGCTGGTAGTCCGTCACCGAAATATCGTCGAAGGAGTACTCGAACATCGAGGGAGCCTTCGCGAGCTCCAGGCGCGGGAACGGGTAGGGCTCGCGGCTCAGCTGCTCGGTCACCTGCTCCGTGTGGTTGGAGTAGATGTGGCAGTCCCCGCCCGTCCAAATGAAGTCGCCGACCTCCAGGCCCGCCTGCTGGGCGAACATGTGAGTGAGCAGCGAGTAGGACGCGATGTTGAAGGGCACTCCCAGGAACATGTCCGCGCTGCGCTGGTAGAGCTGCAGAGACAGGCGGCCGTCGGCCACGTACAGCTGAAAGAACGCATGGCAGGGCTCAAGCGCCATCTGCGGCAGGTCGCCGACGTTCCACGCGGACACCACCATGCGGCGCGAATCCGGGTTCGTCTTCAGCGTCTCGAGGACCTGGGAGATCTGGTCGATGTGGCGGCCGTCCCCGGCGTTCCACGAACGCCACTGGACGCCGTACACCGGGCCCAGCTCGCCGTCCGCGTCCGCCCACTCGTTCCAGATGCGGATCCCGTTGTCCTGGAGCCAGGACACGTTTGACGAACCCGACAGGAACCACAGGAGTTCGCCGACCACCGACTTGAGGTGCAGCGCTTTGTCGTGATCAGCGGGAAGCCCGTCGACAGGGTCGTAGCGCAGCTGCGCCCCAAACAGGGAACGCGTGCCCGTGCCGGTGCGGTCACCCTTGGGGTGCCCTCACGCATAATGCGCGCCAGCAGGTCCTCGTACTGGCGGTCGACGACGCTCACGTCAGTTGATCCGCTCGTTCGTCCACGTGTGCGAGGCCGGCAGCGCCTGATCGACGACCGAGTGCTCGATCGTGCAATTGCGCTTGATTGCGGCATCGGCGCGACGCTTGAGATCCTCAATCTCCTCGTCGGACAGGGCAGACATGTCCTGGACCAGCTCGACGTCCACGTGCGTGAAACGATCATTCTGCTGGTCGTAGTCGCCGGAGACGCCGACGAACTGCTCGAAATCGTCGCCCAGGCGAGCCGCCATGCGGGCATCCGAGCTCATCGCGTTGCAGCCCGCGATCGCGAGCTTGAGCAGGTCGCCGGGGGAGAAGAGGCCGGGGCCGTGACCGATGCGGATCTCGGCGCCGTCCTGGTTGCGGGCGACGTACTGACGCACGCCCGTACGCTGCATGTACAGAGACTTAGGGGTATCACTCATGGGACCTATTGTGGCGCGAAAAGACCCCGCCCGCCCGAAATGCAACGCCGGGTGGACGGGGTTCCTCGCAGAGCGTAGCGCCGGTTCAGCGATGCTCCTCCAGCCACTGCGTGGCCAGCGCCTGCTCGCGCTCCACGACGCGGCCCAGGTGCGCCACGGCCTCCTTCTCGATGCGACCGCCCAACAGGGGCACGCGCACCGACACGTTGCCGGTCACCACGCGAACACTGCCCTCCTCGGTGCCCGCCAGCGTGGACGTGGCCTCGACGGACACCGGGGCGCCGTCCACGGTCACGGACGTGCGCGAGGTCGCCTCGGCCTCGTCGGTTGTCCACTCCTCGGTGAAAGCGATGCGCAGATCGGACTTGACAAAGCGCGTGGCCGCCGCTGGAATAAGCTCCGGGCGCACGGTGCCGGCGAATGACACGCGCTGGCCCTCCACCGACACGGTGGAGGAACCCTCCACGACAAACTGGCCGAAGCGTCGCTCCAGGTAGGTGGGGGTTAGGTACATGGTGACGACCTCGTCGACCGTACCGGGATACGACATGGACTGCGTGGATTGCATGGCTCTCCTGACGAAAGAAGCGGCGCCGAAGCGTGTCCCGGCGCTCATTTACAACTAAGGTCCGCCCTCGCGGCCCCTCTCCCTTTAGAGTAGATGCATGCGTAGTCTCATGCAGTTAGCTGAAGAAGCCTCTTCGACGCCGTTGTCGGAGCAGGACATCGATTGGCTGCACCTCCTCCTCGCGGACTGGCAGGTGCTCGCCGACCTGGCGGCCGCCGACCTGGTTCTGTGGCTGCCCGCCGACGACGGACGCTTCATCGCGGCCGCCCACTGCCGTCCCGCAACCTCGACGACCGTCCACGTGGACGACATCATCGGCCTCCACCTGCCCGCCGCCCGCGAAATCGACCTGCGGCGCGCCCTGCAGACCGGGCAGGGTCGTGCGCTCGCCCGCCGCCCGCTGGGCGGCACCTACTCGATGATGGAAACCTGCGTGCCCGTGTGCCGCGACGGGCGCATCATCGCCGTCGTCACGCGCGAGGCCAACCTGTCGAGTCCGCGTCTATCCCTCGGGTTCGAGGGGTGGACCGTTGCGGCGGCCGACACCCTGTGCCAGATGATGGCACGCGGCGAATACCCCTACGACTCGACCCCGCAGGTCACCTCCCATGGCGTCCCGCGAGTCCTCGACGGCGCCGTCCTGCTGGATGCGGAGGGCCGCGTCCAGCACGCGACCCCCAACGCCGTGTCGTGCCTGCGCCGCCTCGGCATTCGCACGCACGTGACCGGAAAGGTTCTCGCTCAGGAGATCACCGAGGTTATCGGCGACGGTACCCTCATCGAGGAATCCATGGCGGTCGTCGTCATGGGCCGTGCCTCCTGGCGCGTCGAAATCGCCGCGCGCGCCTCGACCGTCAGCATGCGTGCCCTGCCCCTCGTGAACGGGCGTAAGCGCCTGGGCGCCGTCATCCTGACGCGCGACGTCTCCGAGGTCCACCGTCACGAGCAGGAACTCATGACGAAGGACGCGACGATCCGCGAGATCCACCACCGCGTCAAGAACAACCTGCAGACCGTGTCCGCGCTTCTGCGCCTTCAGTCGCGCCGCTCCTCCGAGGAAGCGGTCAAGGTGGCTCTTGCGGAGGCCGAGCGCCGCGTGCAGGCCATCGCGACCGTGCACGCCGCCCTGTCGCAGAACGTCGATGAGTCGGTTGACTTCGACGAGGTCGCGCGCACGATCGTGCGCATGGCCGGTGCGATCGCGTCCACGGACCACGCCGTCGAGGTCATCACGACCGGCAGCTTCGGCACGATTCAGGCCGATCAGGCTCAGGCCCTGGCGACCGTCCTCAACGAGCTGGTCGCCAACTCGGTCGAGCATGGCCTCGCGGACCGTGATGGCCTCATCGAGGTGCGCGCCGAGCGCGAGGGAACGTCCATGACCGTGACCGTCGCAGACGATGGCGTGGGCTTCGTGCCGGGCACGCCCATGAGCGGCCTGGGCACGCAGATCGTGCATCAGATGGTGCGCGGCGAGCTCAAGGGCTCGATCGAGTGGGCGCCGCGTGAGGGTGGCGGCACGCTCGTCACGCTCCACGCCAACCTGGACCCCGCCTGATCGGGGATCCGCCCAGGCGGTGTGAATGATTAACGAACGAGGCCGGGGATCCATTGTGGATCCTCGGCCTTGATCGTCTGTGCGGCACGTGCGGGCGCTGTGGCTTGTTAACAGCCTGCGCGGCGTGCGCGCGCGGCGCGGCGCTTGAGGGAGCGGCGTTCTTCTTCGCTCATGCCGCCCCACACGCCGGAGTCCTGATTGTTGTCGATGGCCCACTGCAGGCACACGCCCACGACCTCGCACTCGCGGCACACGGCCTTGGCCTCGGCGACCTGCCTAATAGCCGGACCCGTGTTCCCGATGGGGAAGAAAAGTTCCGGGTCTACGGTCAGGCATGCTGCCTTACTGCGCCAATCCATGATCTGTCTTTCGCTCCTCGTGTCCTGTGCGCCTAGTTCTCTTTTTGCTCTTGTTTAGTGTCCGCTAGGTCATCTTAGTCGTGCAAGGTCGTGTCAACAGTGAAATGGAGATGTCACTATGTGTCTGCTCACGACCGGCCACTAAGGTGGGACTTAGGTGTTAACTGACTCTGCGGTCAGTTGAGCAGTGCTGACGGTATCACCCTCGCTGATCAGTCCGCAGGTCATGTCCCATCGTCGTGCAGTCAGGGCGAGCGGGGGCGTGTGGCTGTGTTGAATTAATGCGCGAATAACGTTGTGTGTGGGGTTGAGCGCGAGGACCCTGTGCTCGTCCCATCTGGTGATACGAGTCCACGCTTCTTCGGGAATTACGTCAGAGATCTGTGGTGTTTCCCAACCGAGGTGGGCGTGAATGGCCTCGATGACCCGGGCATCGTCCCTGTGTCCGATGATGATCCACGGCAGTGCGTGTTCCCAGGCGGGGGCGCTGTAGGTGGGGCCGATCAGGATGGGAGAGCAGGTATTTCTGACCAGCGCTGTGACCTGCGAGGGGGAGGGGATGCGCCAGTCGTTCCCGTCAGCCGGGCGGTGGTGTCGCAGGTTAATGCCCTGCCTGGGGATGGTGGCGAGGCAAGGTCTCTCTCCCGGTCGCACGACGAGCGCCTGCCCCTCACCGAGAGCTCGCAGCTCTCCGGGCGCGATTCCGGCGTGGACGGCCTCGTCCGCGTCCCGGGCACGCACGATGCGCGTCGAGAACGCTCCCATTGCCGCGCTCGACGGGGTGAATCTGCCCGCGAAGGCGGCGACGATGACGACGCCAGCGCGCCTGGCCTTGGCCAGGAGCGAGGTCCACAGCGCCTCCGCCTGGGGAGCAGCGAGTGCCTGCGACAGATACGAGCGCAGCTGCGGGGTATCCGTGAGCGCGAGGACCGTGGGCCCGTGGTCGCAGATGCCTTCCAGCAGGTCGATGGCGCTGGGTGCGTCCGCAGGCAGCTGGGAGGCCACGCCTCTCACCGCGTCCTCGCCAATCACGTGGAGAGGGCGGCGGGTACCGTGTGCGATTCGGGTTGCGAGGGACAGCGCCCATTGCGCGGCGAGATGCGCTTCGTGCGCGCTGGTCTGAATCTGGATGCTTCCCCCGTCCCAGACGATGGGGACGTGATGCTCGATGCCTTCCGCGAGGCCGAGAGACACGGCGGTGCCGCCTGGGAGTCCGTCGTGGGCCGCGTTCCCCTCCGGGGTGTGATCGACAGAGCGTTGTGCGGCGTCGTCGACATCCTCCCAGTTCAGTGCCTCGGGTAGGGGCGGCGCCCACAGGGGTTCGGTGGTCGTACGAGGCCACGTGGCGTTGCAGCGCTCGACCACTGACGCGATGTCGGCGAGGTAGGTCAGCTGGATCGTACCCACGTCCGACAGGACCGCGCGACCGGGGATACGCGGCAGTGAGGCGGCGCGTCCGTCCCCGATGATGTCGGTGGAGTCCGAGGCGCTGACGCAGCGCAGGCACAGCCGAATGTCCATGTTTGCGCGCATCTGTGCGCTCACTGCGCCCGAGGGGCGTTGGGTGGCCGCGATGAGATGCAAGCCGAGGCTGCGTCCCTGCGCGGCGAGGCGGAGCAAGACCTCCATCGAATCGGGGTGGGCCTGGGCGAGAACGCGGAACTCGTCGATCGCGACGATGAGACGTGGCGGGGGAGCGCTCACGCTGACGGGATCCTCCTCGTGAGCGCTCTCCCACGCGGCGAGGTCGGGGAAACCGAGTGCCCCGAGGGATTCCTCGCGTCGCTGGAGGATCGACGCGATTCCCTCCAGCGCTCGGGTCGTGGCGCCAGCGTCGAGGTCGGTGAGGAGCGCCTGGGTGTGCGGGAGCGCCTCGAGCCGAGCGAACGTCGCCCCGCCCTTGTAGTCGATGAGGATGAAACGGACCTGTTCGGGGCTGTAGCAGTGCGCGATTGCGGCAAGCCAACCGAGGAGCGCCTCTGACTTACCCGATCCGGTGCACCCGGCGACGAGCGCGTGCGGCCCGTCGGCGACCAGGTCCAGGTTGACAGGCCCTTCCTCTCCCAGGCCGATCCGCACGCTCAGCCCACCGCCGCGTCCCCGCGCCGAGGACGGATCCCAGTCGAGCCGCGCGGGTAGGCTGTCTTGCGCGTCTGCACGGGTGACGGTCCACCACCACTGCGAGCTCACGGGTGCATCATCGGTGACGCACACCTGCGCGCACCACGCCGGAAGGAGCGACAGTGAGGGGGAGTATCCGATGTGGAGCGTTGGGTGGGCGGCGTCGCGCGTGCAGTGCGGGCAGGGAGTCGCGGTCGCTGACGTGGATATCCACGCCAGCGTTCCCAATAAGCACGGGAGCGGCGCTGTTCCACCACACGCGCGCCCCGCCAAGCTGAGCGGCTATCTGGCCGGCGCACCACAGCGCGCACTGGGATGCGTGGGCGCCGACGATGCCGATCGCCTCGCACTCACCCGGCTCTCTCACGTCAGCGGACGCCGCCAGCCGCACGCGCCGTCCCACGCGCGTGGGACGCCCCGGCCACACGGCGGCCCGCGCAGAGCGTGGGGGAGCGGACGAGGCCTGAAGCCCAGCGAGGACCAGGGACAGTGCCCCGCCATCCCAGCCCAGGCGACGCCGGCGTGCCCGCGACACGAGGACGACCGCAGCTACGATCGCGACCAGCACGACGCCCGCGCAGGCCGGCACGAGCACCGAAGGTAACGAAACGGACGAGTGCAGCCTCCACAGCAGGAAACCTCCCATGACGAGCACAGAGATCAACGGAGCGCCCCGCAGGAGAGAGGATCCCGTCTGCGATCCCCGTCCTCGTCCGGAAGGTGCGGGCCAAACCAAACAACGAGGCCGTCCCCGCACCTCGAACACGTCGTCCCCCAGGCGGATGCGGGTCCCCGCAGGGAGAGGACGGGCGTCCCGATGGCGGCGCCATAGGGGAGCCGAGCGCGCACACGCACGGGGGAAGCGCCGGGCGACATGCGCAGGACTGCTCGGCCGTCCCGCGTCGAGAATCGGAGGTGCTCTCGAGCAACGGACGCGCACGTCAGCGGAACGTCCCCCGCTCGCCCGACCGTGCCGGGGGCGAGCACGACGCCGATGTCCGGGCCCGCGACGCAGGCCAGGTGAACGTCGGCTCGCAAGGCTGATCGGGCGAGGCAACCGGAATCCTTCATGCCCCAACGATCCCGCCGCGCTCGCGGCCGATCAAGCGGCGACAGAAGCCCTGTGGATAACCCGAGGCACTCGCGTGCTCCTGTGGATAACCACCCCGCAGACCCGTGTGGCTATGACCACCTCCGCTGCCCAAGCGCCCCGCCCGCCGGTCGGCCCGCCTCGTCAAATGCAAGAATGGACCCCATGGCTGACTCCACGTTCGAGACGACCCGCGACCGCTACAACGACCTTGTTGACCGCATCAACGAGGCCCGCGCCGCCTACTACGACCGTGATTCGCCGACCCTCGCGGACGCGGACTACGACCGCATGTACCGCGAGGTCGAAGAGATCGAGGAGCGATACCCGCAGCTGCGCGGTGCCGACTCGCCCACGATGAGCGTGGGCGGCAGCGTCGACTCCGGTTTCTCCGAGGTGCGCCACCTCGCTCAGATGATGTCCCTCGACGACGTGTTCTCCCTCGAGGAGCTCGCCGGGTGGGAGACCCGCATGGCCGAGGCCACGGGTATCGCCGACCTCGAGATGACGACCGAGGTCAAGGTCGACGGCCTGTCCATCAACCTCCTGTACGAGAACGGCCGTCTCGTACGCGCGGCGACCCGAGGCGACGGCTACGTCGGTGAGGACGTGACCGCTAACGCGCGAACCATTGCCTCGATCCCACAGACTCTGAGCGGCACCGTGCCCACGCGCATCGAGGTGCGCGGCGAGGTGTACTTCCCGGTCGCCGACTTCGCCGCCTTCAACGAGGCCCGCGTCGAGGCCGGGGAAAAACCTTCGTCAACGCGCGCAACGCCGCCGCCGGCTCCCTGCGTCAGAAAGACCCGGCCGAGACCGCCAAGCGTCCCCTCGCGATGGTCGCCCACGGCATCGGCTTCGTCGAGGCCGGGGAGGACTTCACCGAACCGACCACCCAGATGGGCTGGTATGAGCAGCTGCGCGACTGGGGCCTGCCCGTCTCACCCTACACCCGCGTACTCACGGGCCGAAAGGCCATCGAAGAGCTTATTGCTGAGCTTGGAGAAAAGCGTCGCGATCTTGAACACGAGATCGACGGTGTCGTCGTCAAGATCAACGACCTGGACCTGCAGCGTTCCCCTCGGCTCGACCTCACGCACGCCGCGCTGGGCGGCGGCCTATAAAGTTCCCGCCCGAAGAGGTCCACACGCGCCTGCTCGACATCCGCGTCCAGGTGGGCCGAACGGGCCGCGTGACCCCGTACGGCGTCATGGAATCCGTGCTGGTCGCGGGCTCGAACGTCGCGCGCGCGACCCTGCACAACGCCCAGGAAGTCGCCCGCAAGGGCGTCCTCATTGGCGACCTCGTCGTCCTGCGTAAGGCCGGCGACGTCATCCCCGAGATCGTCGCCCCCGTCGAGGATGCGCGCAACGGATCCGAGCGTCCCTTCGTCATGCCTACCGAGTGTCCCTCCTGCGGGACGACGCTCGTCCAGGAGAAGGAAGGCGACGTCGACCTGCGCTGCCCGAACAAGGGTTTGTGCCCCGCTCAGATCACCGAGCGCCTCGCCCACGTCGGCGCCCGATCCGCCTTGGACGTGGAGGGCCTCGGCGACGAGTCTGCGCTCGCCATGACCCAGCCCGAAAACGACCGTGACGAGGTGGCGGCCGCCCTGGTCGCCGGCCACAGCGTCACGCTGGAGGACGGCACCGTCCTCACCCTTGAGGGCGGCCGCGAGCTGCCCCACGGCGAGCAGATCACCCGCGCCGAGGAACTCCTGCCCGCCCCGCAGGCACCCGCCCTGCGCACGGAGGCCGCGCTCTTCGACCTGCGCGCCGAGGACCTGCGCGACGTCATGGTGTGGAAGCCCGTGAAGAAGAAGGGCGAGGAAACCGGGGACTGGAAGCAGGTTCGCTACTTCTGGACCAAGGCCTACAAGCCCCGCAAGCTGCGCGGACAGACCGTCTTCGAGCCCATTGAGCCCAGCGCCTCCAAGGGCACGGGAGAAGATGCTCGTCGAGCTGGAGAGGCCAGAGTCAGCCTCTCGCGCGCGTCCTCGTCGCCCCTGTCCGTCCGCCATGTCGGCCCCACGGCGGCCCGCGCGCTCTGCAGAGAAGTTTCTATCGATGGACGCCCTGCGCGCCGCCTCGGTCGAGGAGCTCTCGGCCGTCGAAGGCGTGGGCGAAGAAATCGGCCGATCCCTGCGCGACTGGTTCACGGTCGACTGGCACCTGGAGGTGCTTCAGGCGTGGGCGCGCGCGGGCGTGCGCATGGCTGACGAGGCGCCTGAGCCGACTTCTGACGTGCTCGCTGGTCTGACGATCGCCGTCTCGGGCGCGATGCCCGGGTACGACCGCGAGGGCGCCAAGGGAGGCGATCACCTCGCGCGGCGGCAGGCGGTGGGCTCGGTCTCGAAGAAGACCTCGCTCGTGGTCGCGGGCCCTGGCGCGGGTTCCAAGGCCGCGAAGGCCGAGGCGTTGGGCGTCCCGGTCATCACCGAGCAGCAGTTCGCGGACCTCCTCGAGGGAGGCCTGGCGGCCGTCGGCCTGTAACGAGGCCGGGGTTTAGACGAGTGGCTCGAAGGGGCCCAGCAGCATCTCGCCGACGCGGGTGAGTATCGAGCGCTTCTCCCACTCGTCGATCGTCAGGCGACGGGCAGTCGTGAGGTCGTTCGCGAAGATCTCCTCCATGCGCGCAGCCAGCGGGCGGGAGAAGAACTGCAGGCAGACCTCGTAGTTGCCGCGCATCGACAGGCGGTCGATGTTCGCCGTGCCGATCGTCGACCAGCGACCGTCCACCGTCATCGTCTTGGAGTGGACCATCGCGTGACGGTACAGCCAGATCTCCACGCCCTCGCGCAGCAGCTCGCCGTAGTAGGGGCGCGCCACCCAGTCCGCCAGGATGTGGTTGGGAATACTCCGGGATCAGCACCTGGACGCGCACGCCACGGCGGGCGGCGGCGATCAGGGAGCCGAGGACCTCGCGGTCGGGGATGAAGTACGCCGTCGTAATGAGCACGCGGTTGGTCGCGCGCTCGATTGCGTCGATGTACATGCCGCGGATCGGGTAGAGGAGGTAGTGCGGCAGGTTGAACTGCGCGGTTACGTCCGCGCTCCATGCGCGCGCACCCTGATCCGGCAGTTCCGGGCAGGTCTTGGGGCGAAATGGTTCCAGAAGTCGACGAAGCCGTTTTCCAGCTCCCACACGGCCGCGCCCGTGATGCGCACGTGGGTGTCTCGCCACTCGTTCGCGAACGGGTCACCGATGTTGTAGCCGCCCACGAAGCCGACCTCGCCGTCGACCACGAGGATCTTGCGGTGATCCTGGCCCGTGCGACGAATGTTCAGGGTGAAAAATCCCGAGCGCAGCGTCGGGAACCGGCGCACGTGCAGATTCGGCATCACGGGGAACTTGTAGAAGCGCGGATCCTGGTTGAGGACGCCGAAGCCGTCCCACACGCAGAACACCTCGACGCCCCGCTCGGCGGCGGCGATGAGTGCGTCCTTAAATCGTTGTCCCCAGCGGTCCGAGCGCCAAATGAAGGTCTCGAAATAAATGTGATGCGTTGCCCCTTCGATGGCCTCCAGCATGTCCGCGTACAGGGAGGTTCCCTCCGTGTACGTGCGCGCTACGGTGTTGCCGATCTGCGTGTCGGCGGGAGGCAGGGTGGGGAAACCGTGCACGCCACCGGGGATACGGGCGGTGCGCATGCGGTCGATCGCGTGCACGGTCACGACTGCGGCCGCCTGGGCGGCGAGCAGCGCGATTCCCGCTTTTTTGACGATCGACCACGTCTGCCTGGTGAGTTGGCGTCGCTGTGAAAAGGCCATACGGGTAGGATGCCACACATGTCACGCATTAGTACTGACGAGGTCGCCCGCGTTGCGGGCCTGGCCCACATCGCATTGACCGACGAGGAAATCACGCGTTTCGCGGGTGAGCTCGACGCGATCGCCGACGCCGTCTCCAAGGTGTCCGAGGTCGCCACCCCCGAGGTTCCCGCCACGTCCCACCCGATTCCGCTGACCAACGTGTGGCGCGAAGACGAGATTGGGCAGACCGTGGACCGCGACGAGGTGCTCGCTCAGGCGCCCGCCGCCCAGGACGGCATGTTCCTGGTTCCGCAGATTCTGGGGGAGGACTGATGAACGAGCTGCTGAAGAAGAGCGCCCTCGAGCTGGCGGACATGCTGGCCGCTTACCAGATCACCTCCGTCGAGCTGACCCAGGCCTGTCTGGACCGCATCGACGCCATTGAGGACCGCGTCAACGCCTTCATCACCATCGACCGCGAGGGTGCCCTGGCGGCCGCGGCCGACGTGGACGCGCGCCGCGCGGCGGGGAGACCCTGCACCGCCTGGCGGGCGTGCCGATCGCCGTGAAGGACAACGTGGTGACGCGCGGCCTGCGCACCACCTGCGCCTCGAAGATCCTGGGCGACTGGGAGCCTCCCTACGACGCGACCGTCACCGCCAAGATCAAGGAAGCTGACCTGCCCATCGTCGGCAAGACCAACATGGATGAGTTCGCCATGGGTTCGTCCACCGAGCACTCCGCGTTCGGTGCGACGAAGAACCCGTGGGACACCGAGCGTATCCCTGGTGGCTCCGGCGGCGGTTCGGCCGCTGCTGTCGCGGCCTACATGGTGCCCCTGGCCCTCGGTTCCGACACGGGCGGCTCGATCCGTCAGCCCGCGTTCGTGACCGGCACGGTTGGCGCCAAGCCCACCCACGGCGCGGTGTCGCGTTTCGGCCTGGTGGCCCATGGCGCCGTCCCTGGACCAGATCGGCCCCGTCACCCGCACGGTCGCCGACGCGGCCGCCCTGACCGAGCTGATCGGCGGCTACGACCCCAACGATTCGACCTCCCTGAACGAGCCGGTCCCCGCGCTCACCGAGGCCGTCGAGTCCGTGGCCGCGCAGGGCTCCATGAAGGGCCTGAAGGTCGGCGTCGTCAAGGAGCTGAGCGGCGAGGGCTACCAGAAGGACGTCATCGACGCCTTCAACGCCACCGTCGAGAAGTTGCGCGAGGCCGGCGCTGAGATCGTCGAGGGTCTCCTGCCCGCACCTGGAGTACTCGCTGGGCGCCTACTACCTGATCATGCCCGCCGAGGTCTCCTCGAACCTGGCCCGCTTCGACGGCATGCGCTACGGCATCCGCGTCGAGCCCACCGAGGGCCCCGTGACCGCCGAGCGCGTCATGGCCGCCACCCGCGAGGCCGGCTTCGGCGACGAGGTCAAGCGTCGCATCATCCTGGGCACGCACGTGCTCTCGGCCGGCTACTACGACGCCTACTACGGCAGCGCCCAGAAGGTGCGCACGCTCATCCAGCGCGACTTCGACGCGGGTGTTCGAGCAGGTTGACGTCCTCGTGTCGCCCACGGCCCCCGAGACGGCCTTCAAGTTCGGCGAGAAGACTTCCGACCCGCTGGCCATGTACCTCTACGACGTCGCCACGATCCCCGCGAACCTGGCGGGCATCCCCGGCGTGAACGTGCCCAACGCGGTGTCCTCCGAGGGCCTGCCTATCGGCTTCCAGGTGCTGGCCCCGCGCGCGGCGACCTGGTCAGCGTACAAGGGTGGCGTCCCTGGTGGAGGCGCTCAGCGACGACGTCGCGGGTCAGTGCCCGCAGCTAACTGGGAGGAAAAAGTGATGACTGAGCTCATGGATTACGACGAGGCGGCGCGCCGCTTCGACCCGGTTCTCGGCATTGAGGTGCACGTCGAGCTGGGTACCAAGACCAAGATGTTCGACGCGGCCCCCAACGCGTTTGGCGGCGACCCGAACACCTTTGTGACCCCGTGTCGCTGGGTCTCCCGCCCGGCTCGCTGCCGGTCGTCAACCACAAGGCCGTCGAGTACGCGATCAAGATCGGCCTGGCGCTGAACTGCGAGATCGCTGAGTACTGCCGTTTCGCGCGTAAGAACTACTTCTACCCGGACCTGACGAAGGCCTTCCAGACCTCCCAGTCCGACGAGCCGATCGCTCACGACGGCTACGTGGACGTCGAGCTTGAGGACGGCACCATGTTCCGCGTGCAGATTGAGCGCGCACACCTGGAGGAGGACGCGGGCAAGAACACGCACATCGGTGGCGCTGACGGTCGTATCCAGGGCGCGGACCACTCGCTCGTGGACTACAACCGTGCGGGCGTGCCGCTCGTGGAGATCGTGACCCGCCCGATCGAGGGCGCCGGCGAGCGTGCGCCCGAGGTGGCCGCCGCCTACGTGCAGGCCCTGCGCGACATTTTCCGTGCCCTCGACGTGTCCGAGGCCCGTATGGAGCGCGGCAACGTGCGCGCCGACATCAACGTGTCGCTGCGCCCGACGCCCGACTCCCCGCTGGGTACGCGCACCGAGACGAAGAACGTGAATTCCTTCCGCGGCATCGCCTCGGCCGTGCGCTACGAGATGCAGCGCCAGGCTCAGATCCTGTCGGAGGGTGGCACGATCCTGCAGGAGACCCGTCACTACCACGAGGAGGACGGCTCGACGTCGTCCGGCCGTGAGAAGTCGGATTCCGAGGACTACCGCTACTTCCCCGAGCCCGACCTGGTTCCGATCCGCCCGGATCGTGAATGGGTGGAGGAGCTGCGCGCCTCGCTGCCCGAGCTGCCCGTCGCCAAGCGCCGCCGCCTGCGCACCGAGTGGGGCTACGCGGACATGGAGATGCGCGACGTCATCAACGCCGGTGCCCTTGAGCTCATCGAGGCCACGGTTGCTGCTGGCTGTGATCCCGCCTCCGCCCGCAAGTGGTGGATGGGTGAGATCTCGCGTCGCGCCAAGGAGCGCGAGGTTTCCCTCGACGAGGCCGGGGTCAGCCCCGCTCAGGTCGCTGAGCTGCAGGGTCTCATCGATTCGGGTCGTATCAACGACAAGCTGGCGCGCCAGGCCCTTGAGGGTGTCCTCGCGGGCGAAGGCGATCCGACGCAGGTCGTTGAGGCCCGAGGCCTTGAGGTTGTCTCCGACGACGGCGCCCTGACGGCGGCCGTCCAGCAGGCCCTGGACGCCAACCCCTGACATCGTCGAGAAGATCAAGGGCGGCAAGGTCCAGGCGGCTGGCGCCCTCGTCGGCGCGGTCATGAAGGCCACCCGCGGGCAGGCTGACGCCGCCCGCGTGCGTGAGCTGATCATGGAAATGGTCGGTGCCTGAGGTTACTCCGCACGAGCCTCACGGGGGCCGGGATCGATGCGATCCCGGCCCCCGTCGGCGTTTCCGGACTGGGCGTCCCGGGTGTGTGCACGCGGCCCTGAAAGAGCGCTCCCGCCCCGTGCCTGCTCTCCCGAGGAGGTGCCCGGCCTCGTCCTGACCGTTCGCACGTGTCCACGTTGTGGCCTACCCTTCCTGGGGGAGCGGAAAGTTACCTAGGATGAGCGCTTGAGGACAGCTGGGCCGACTCTGGCCGGGCGCCCAACGAAAGGACAGACATGCGCACATCGCCGTCGTACACCGCCTCCTACCGTATCGAGGTGGATGAGAAGACGACTTCCATCGCGTCCATTGTTGACGCAGTCTCTTCGACTGGAGCGGAGATCAAGGGCCTCGACGTGGCCGACTCCGACCGCGGGCGCATCATCATCGACCTGACGTGCGACATGCGCGATTCGAGCACCGCCGCGAGGTCCGCGACGCCATCGGCGCGCTGCCCGGCGTGACCGCCGATTCGGTCTCCGACCAGACCTTCGCGAGCCACATCGGCGGCAAGGTGGAGATCCACCTGCTGCGCCGCTGCGTAACCGCGACGACCTCTCGCGCGCCTACACGCCCGGCGTGGCCCGCGTGTGCACCGCCATCCACGACATGCCCCAGAAGGCCCACCTCCTGACCATGAAGGCCAACACGGTCGCGGTCGTCTCCGACGGTACCGCCGTCCTCGGCCTGGGCGATATCGGCCCCGAGGCTGCCCTGCCCGTCATGGAAGGCAAGGCCGTCCTGTTCAAGGAGTTCGGCGGCGTCGACGCGTGGCCGGTCGTCCCGGACACCGGCGACACCGAAGAGATCATCTCGATCGTCAAGGCGATCGCCCCGCATACGGCGGCATCAACCTGGAGGACATCTCGGCGCCCCGCTGCTTCGAGATCGAAGAGCGCCTGCGCGCCGAGCTCGACATCCCCGTCTTCCATGACGACCAGCACGGCACAGCGATCGTCGTTCTTTCGGCACCATCAACGCGCTGAAGATCGTGGGCAAGAAGATCGAAGACGTGCGCATCGTCGTCTCCGGCGTCGGCGCGGCCGGCAACGCGATCATCCGCCTGCTGCTCGCCCAGGGTGCGCGCGACATCATCGGCTGCGGCCGCGACGGTGCGCTCTCCGGCGACGACACGCAAGGCATGCACCCTCCCGTAAGGCACTGGCCGAAGCAACCAACCCGCGCCACGTTCACGGCTCCCTCAAGGAGGTCCTCAAGGGCGCCGACGTCTTCATCGGCGTCTCCTCCGGCAACATCCTCGATCCCTCCGACGTCGAGACCATGGCTGACGACGCTATCGTCTTCGCGCTCGCCAACCCCACGCCCGAGGTCGACCCGATCGGCGCCGCCAAGTACGCCGCCGTCGTCGCCACGGGCCGCAGCGACTACCCGAACCAGATCAACAACGTTCTGGCCTTCCCGGGTCTCTTCCGCGGTCTGCTGGACGCAAAGGTCAAGGAGATTACGACCGAGGTTCTGCGCGTTGCCTCCGTGGCTATCGCGTCCGTGATCTCCGAGGACGAGCTCTCGCCCTCCTACATCATCCCCGGCGCCTTCGACAAGCGCGTTGCCCCCGCCGTTTCCAAGGCCGTGCGTCGCGCCGTGCGCGACCTTCCGACTGTCGATATCCCCGTTCAGCCCGACATGGATGTGAACTGAGAGTCATTTCGGGTGTTTGGCGGGCCTGATCGCGCTGGTGATGCGCGGTCGGGCCCGCCTTTTCGTTGACTGTGCACGGCCAGTGCAAGCTGAATCGACCCGGACTTTCGTTGTGTTTGGGTGGGTTTGTGGGTGTGTGGTCATCGGTGTTTTGGTTTGACTTTGGGGTGTGGGGGTGGGTAGATTATTCACCTGTCGCCGCGAGCTTGTTTGTGGGTTTGCTGGTGGGTTCACTGCTCTGCGTGTCTGGCTTTTTGGCTTGGTTTTCTGGGGTGTGGGTGTTGTTTATGAACTCGATAGTGTGTTTGTTTGTTTTTTATGCCTGTTTTTTGTTTTTGAGTGTTTTTGGTTGGGATTGCTGACTCGGCTTTGTTTGTTGGTTGGTTTTTCTGGGCTTTAACGTTTTTGTTTTTGTTCGGAGAGTTTGATCCTGGCTCAGGACGAACGCTGGCGGCGTGCTTAACACATGCAAGTCGAACGCTGAAGCCCAGCTTGCTGGGTGGATGAGTGGCGAACGGGTGAGTAACACGTGAGTAACCTGCCCCTTCTTTGGGATAACGCCCGGAAACGGGTGCTAATACTGGATATTCACTGGCCTTCGCATGGGGGTTGGTGGAAAGGTTTGTTCTGGTGGGGGATGGGCTCGCGGCCTATCAGCTTGTTGGTGGGGTGATGGCCTACCAAGGCTTTGACGGGTAGCCGGCCTGAGAGGGTGACCGGTCACATTGGGACTGAGATACGGCCCAGACTCCTACGGGAGCCAGCAGTGGGGAATATTGCACAATGGGCGAAAGCCTGATGCAGCGACGCCGCGTGAGGGATGGAGGCCTTCGGGTTGTAAACCTCTTTCGCTCATGGTCAAGCCGCAACTGTGGGTGTGGTGAGGGTAGTGGGTAAAGAAGCGCCGGCTAACTACGTGCCAGCAGCCGCGGTAATACGTAGGGCGCGAGCGTTGTCCGGAATTATTGGGCGTAAAGGGCTTGTAGGCGGTTGGTCGCGTCTGCCGTGAAATTCTCTGGCTTAACTGGGGGCGTGCGGTGGGTACGGGCTGACTTGAGTGCGGTAGGGGAGACTGGAACTCCTGCTGTAGCGGTGGAATGCGCAGATATCAGGAAGAACACCGGTGGCGAAGGCGGGTCTCTGGGCCGTTACTGACGCTGAGGAGCGAAAGCGTGGGGAGCGAACAGGATTAGATACCCTGGTAGTCCACGCTGTAAACGTTGGGCACTAGGTGTGGGGGCCACCCGTGGTTTCTGCGCCGTAGCTAACGCTTTAAGTGCCCCGCCTGGGGAGTACGGCCGCAAGGCTAAAACTCAAAGGAATTGACGGGGGCCCGCACAAGCGGCGGAGCATGCGGATTAATTCGATGCAACGCGAAGAACCTTACCAAGGCTTGACATGCACGGCGGCACTGCAGAGATGTGGTGGCATTTGGTTGGTCGTGTGCAGGTGGTGCATGGTTGTCGTCAGCTCGTGTCGTGAGATGTTGGGTTAAGTCCCGCAACGAGCGCAACCCTTGCCCTATGTTGCCAGCACGTGATGGTGGGGACTCGTGGGGGACTGCCGGGGTTAACTCGGAGGAAGGTGGGGATGACGTCAAATCATCATGCCCCTTATGTCTTGGGCTTCACGCATGCTACAATGGTTGGTACAGAGGGTTGCGATACTGTGAGGTGGAGCGAATCCCTTAAAGCCAGTCTCAGTTCGGATTGGGGTCTGCAACTCGACCCCATGAAGGTGGAGTCGCTAGTAATCGCAGATCAGCAACGCTGCGGTGAATACGTTCTCGGGCCTTGTACACACCGCCCGTCACGTCACGAAAGTTGGTAACACCCGAAGCCCATGGCCTAACCGTTTATCGGGGGGAGTGGTCGAAGGTGGGATTGGCGATTGGGACGAAGTCGTAACAAGGTAGCCGTACCGGAAGGTGCGGCTGGATCACCTCCTTTCTAGGGAGCCCATTTTGTTGGGGAGCAATGCAGCATGGTGGCCTGTTGGTTGGTGCGTTGGGTTGTTTTCTTGTGCCTGCATGTGTACGCCACCCGATGTGGGTGGTGGGTGTGGGTGCGTGATTGCGTTGGGCATAAAAGGTTATACGAGCAGACACACTGTCGGGTTCACGTTCAACACCGTGTGAGCGTCCGCCACGTGTTGTGGTGGTTGCCCACGCAGCCAGCCAGCCTGTTGTTGGTGTGGGTGTGTGTGGTGGGTTGTTTGTGATTTGTATAGTGGTTGCGATCATATTTGTTCTGTACTGTTTTTTGTGTTTTGTTTAGTTTTATTGGGCATTCGGTGGATGCCTTGGCATCAAGAGCTGATGAAGGACGTTGCGGCCTGCGATATGCCTCGGGGAGCTGGCGAGCGAGCGTTATTATCCGAGGGTGTCCGAATGGGGGAACCTAACCTGGGTTGTGCTGGGTTACCATCATCTGAACGTGTATAGGGTGGTGGGGGAACGCGGGAAGTGAAACATCTCAGTACCCGCAGGAAAAGATATTCCGTGAGTAGTGGCGAGCGAAAGCGGAGGAGGCTAAACCAGATGCGTGCCAGAGGCGGCGGCCGTTGCGTGTTTGGTGTTGTGGGGCCATATTGGATCTTTTCTGCTCGGGGGATCGTATCACTTGTTGTTGGGAGTTGAACAGTCTCGGGAAGTCTCGACCGTAGAGCGTGAGAGTCGTGTAGGCGGACCGGTGGCGTGTGGTGGGTGTGGTGCCCGAGTAGTGCGGGACTCGTGAAATCTCGTGTGAATCTGCCAAGACCACTTGGTAAGCCTAAATACTACTTGATGACCGATAGTGCATAGTACCGTGAGGGAATGGTGAAAAGTACCCCGGGAGGGGAGTGAAATAGTACCTGAAACCGTGTGCCTGTAAGCCGTCAGAGCCTTGTGGGGTGATGGCGTGCCTTTTGAAGAATGAGCCTGCGAGTTAGTGATACGTGGCGTGCTTAACCCGTGTGAAGGCGTAGGGAAAGCGAGTCTCGAAAGATGGGCGTTTGTCGCGTGTTCTAGACCCGAAGTCGGGGTGATCTACCCATGGTCAGGTTGAAGCAGAGGTAAGACTGTGTGGAGGACCGAACCCACCAGGGTTGAAAACCTGGGGGATGAACTGTGGGTAGGGGTGAAAGGCCAATCAAACTCCGTGATAGCTGGTTCTCCCCGAAATGCATTTAGGTGCAGCGTCGCGTGGTCCCTGGTGGAGGTAGAGCTACTGGATGGCCGATGGGCCCTGTGGGTTACTGACGTCAGCCAAACTCCGAATGCCATTAGGTGTAGCGTGGCAGTGAGACTGCGATAAGCTTCGTAGTCGAGAGGGAAACAGCCCAGATCATCAGCTGGCGTCCCTCGGCGTACGCTAAGCGAAAGCGATGTGGAGTCGCGGTGACAACCAGGAGGTTGGCTTAGAAGCAGCCATCCTTGAAAGAGTGCGTACTAGCTCACTGGTCGAGTGGTTCTGCGCCGACAATGTAGCGGGGCTCAAGCGTACCGCCGAAGCTGTGGCAACAACACGCAATGCTGGCACCAGGAACTGGATGTCGGTGTGTTGTTGGGTAGGGGAGCGTCCTGCACGAGGTGAAGCCTGAGGAACTTCTGGTGGATTGTGTGGGAGTGAGAATGCAGGCATGAGTAACGAATCTGCGGTGGGAATCCGCAGCGCCGATTGACTAAGGGTTCCAGGGCTAGTTTATCCGCCCCGTTAGTCGATCCTAAGGCGAGCTCGACAGGCGTAGTCGATGGACAACCAGTTGATATTCTGGTACCGCGTTGGCGACCGCCCATGCTGAAGCCATTGTGCTAACCACTTGCTCACGCCCCCGCTACGACCTTCGGGTCGCGTGGTGTGTGTGGGTCTGGGGCCCCGGTGATTGTATGTGCAAGCGTATAACAGGGGTGACGCAGACAGGTAGCTGCAGTGCGCCGATGGTTGTGCGTATTTAAGGTGTGGCCCGCCTCCCAGGCAAAATCCGGGGGCACCGGTGAGAACTGATGAGGGGACACACGCGTGTGGGACCTGTGGTGATCCTAAAGCTGCCGAGAAAAGCCTCGACGTAGCGGGCATAACGCGCCTGTACCCTAAACCGACCTTAGGTGTCAGGTAGAGTATACCGAGGCGTTCGAGTGGAATCGTGGTTAAGGAACTCGGCAAAATTCTCCGCAACTTTCGGGATAAGGAGGACCCTGTGACTCGGCCCATCATGTGCGGGTGTGGGCTGTGGGGCTCGCAGAGAATCAGGAGATACGCGACTCGTTTACTCAGCCAGGTGCGTGCGAAGCCGTAGACGATGTATACGCACTGACGCCCGCCGCCCGCGCCGGAAGGTTAAGAGGAACCGTCAACACCCCTTGTGGGTGTGAAGCGGTGAATTTAAGCCCCAGTAAACGGCGGTGGTAACTATAACCATCCTAAGGTAGCGAAATTCCTTGTCGGGTAAGTTCCGACCTGCACGAATGGCGTAACGACTTCTCCGCTGTCTCAACCGCGAACTCGGTGAAATTGCAGTACGAGTAAAGATGCTCGTTTCGCGCAGAAGGACGGAAAGACCCCGGACCTTTTACTATAGCTTGGTATTGGTGTTCGCTTGGACTTGTGAGGATAGGGTGGGAGACGTGAAGCTGCCGCGCCAGCGGTGGTGGAGTCGTCGTTGAAATACCATTCTGGTTCAAGCGGTCACCTCAACCTTGGCCCGTGATCCGGGTTGGGGACAGTGCCTGGTGGGTAGTTTAACTGGGGCGGTTGCCTCCTAAAATGTAACGGAGGCGCTCAAAGGTTCCCTCAGCCTGGTTGGTAATCAGGTGGCGAGTGCAAGTGTACAGGGGAGCTTGACTGTGAGACCGACGGGTCGAGCAGGTGCGAAAGCAGGAACTAGTGATCCGGCCATGGCACGTGGGTGCGTGGTCGCTCAACGGATAAAAGGTACCCCGGGGATAACAGGCTGATCTTGCCCAAGAGTCCATATCGACGGCATGGTTTGGCACCTCGATGTCGGCTCGTCGCATCCTGGGGCTGGAGTTGGTCCCAAGGGTTGGGCTGTTCGCCCATTAAAGCGGTACGCGAGCTGGGTTCAGAACGTCGTGAGACAGTTCGGTCCCTATCCTCTGTGCGCGCAGGAAATTTGAGAAGGGCCGTCCCTAGTACGAGAGGACCGGGATGGACGAACCTCTGGTGTGCCAGTTGTACCGCCAGGTGCATGGCTGGTTGGCTACGTTCGGAAGGGATAACCGCTGAAAGCATCTAAGCGGGAAGCCTGCTTCAAGATGAGATTTCCACGCCCCCGCGGGTGAGAGGCCCCCGCCAGACTAGCGGGTCGATAGGCCAGAGGTGGAAGCACAGCAATGTGCTCGCGAGCCGACTGGTACTAATGGGCCAACACTAAACAACAACCCAACACACCGGGTTGCAACAAACACCAGCACAACAGCCGCAACCACTATACAAACCACGATCAACCCACACCCCCCACCAACAACACAGCGCGTGGGGGACCGTGTTGAACACCAACACTTGTGGTGGTCATAGCACCGGGGAAACGCCCAGCCTCCATTCCGAACCTGGAAGCTAAGCCCGGCAGCGCCAATGGTACTGCAACCGACAGGTTGTGGGAGAGTAGGACACCGCCACAACACATCGTACGGGAAGCGGCCGGAGACAGTGAAGTCTCCGGCCGCTTCTTCGTCGCCCGCATCCCGACACGCCCCTCGTCCGTCGCGATTTCTGCGCGCCTGGGACTGGCGGTCAGTACACGTGTCATGTGTCCACCACATGAAACATCGCACGTCACGGACCAACGTCGCCCGCATATCGCTGTATCGCGTGCGATGCTATACCCATGGTCACTTCTTCACATCCGCACGGGCCTCACCACCACGGTGGCAAAGATGAGGTTCTTGCTCAACGCATGGCGGCGCACGATCGCCTTGCCCATCAATCCCAGGTCGTTCTCCGACTCGGCCAGATGCTTCTCTCGTTTGGTGCGAGTGCGTACCGCGTGAAAAAGTCGATGGCAGACCTCGCGCGCGCTGTCGGAATTTCTGAGCACCGAGCACAGGTCACGCACGGAGATCATCGCCACTGCCTACGCGAACGGTACATTCCGCACGGAGCTCGCTGAGCAGCGCCTCATGGGCGTGAACGCAGACAAGATCGACCGCATCAACAACTACGTGGCCTCTCTGCACGGCAAGTCCGTGCGTGTCGAGGACGTATCGGATGAACTCGACAAGATCGCGAAGGTTCCCGGCCTCTACGACTGGTTCTCCAACGCGCTTGCCTCCGGTCTCGCCTGTGCGGCCTTCGCATTCCTGAACGGTGGATGGGTCGAATGCTCTGCCGTCGCCGTCGCCTCGTTCTTCGGGCAGGCACTGCGCCGCCACATGCTGATCCGCCACATGAACCACTTCGGCGTGTGGATGGCTTGTGGCGCTCTCGCGGCAATGATCTATATACTTCTCGTTGCTCCCGCACAGCATTTTCCTCGGCATCGAGTCGACGCACTCAGGCTTACCATTTCCGCGCTGCTCTTCCTGGTCCCCGGCTTCCCCGCTGGTGACGGGCCTGATTGATTTGGTGCGACAAGACTTCCAGGCACGGCGCATCAGTTCACGTCACGATGCTCGTCATGTCGGCCGGGTGTGGCTGTCTGGGCAATCTCGGCTGTTTTTGCGTGGTCGGTGACCGAGTACGGTGTGTATCGCTCGTTCCCCTGGCTGCACCATCTCCTGCGCTTCCTCACGAGCTTTCGTTGCCGCGTGACGGGTTCGCAATGCTCTTCAACTCACCGCAACGCGTGTGCGACGGCACGCCCTTATCGGTGCCGCTATCAACACCCGCTCGCATCGGCCTCGCATCTGGAACTCGGAGTTCCTGCCCGGCTGCCGTTGGCCTCGCCGCCCTCGCCGCCACCGTCAGCCAGTCTTCGTGGCCCGCAGGACGCGCTGCGCGTGACCCTGTCCGTCCCCGCTGTCGTTATCATGAGTCCCGCGTGCCGCTGTACCGTGCGCTCACCCTACCCTGAACAACCAGCAGATCGACGATGCCCTCACACGCTCTTCAGTCAGTCATGTTCACGATCGCGGGCGATCGGCATGGGCCTCCGCGCTCTCCCGCATGCTGACGGACAAGAACCGCTCGTCGAAGAAGAAGAACGAGTCCCCAACCTGTGGGAGTACGAGAGGAGAACGCATGAAGTTCGACATTGAGCGGGCCTGAAGCCGCCGTCGTTTCGAGATTGAGTACGAGATCGACCGCGACGAGATCCGCGCCGTCGGACGCAACATCGCCATCGTGTGCGTGGCGGCAGTGACTGCATCGAGTTCTCGTCGCGCTGATTTCGCGCTGACGCTCATTCATTGACGAGGCCGTGGCGGATACCGGTCGCGGCCCCGTTTGTACGTAGGCCGAGCTAGGCAGGCACAGAGGGTGATGACAACGTAGTCGAGCAAGCGCGTCGCCCTTTCGTGGAGGGCACCGCAGGCCTGGTGGGGCCCGCTGGCTTCGAGGCTATCGCGCCGGAGCGCAGCTCGTGGCGCGGGCGACGATGGGCGGGCAGGCCATGTGGTGCCCGGAACAGTTATGACGCCGCGAGGAATG
>BNJV01000879.1_pt1 | contig 52683 bp, 65 predicted proteins | sample 8540591 | NCBI WGS metagenome assembly BNJV01 (sample SAMD00202457, study PRJDB9452) | human saliva metagenome | host: Homo sapiens | reverse complement strand
TCAGTTACGTATTGCTCAGCACGACCACCTTCAAGACGTTTAATCAGATGGACCCCAGAGGAGGCGTTACCAAATTGGTCAGCCCCACAAAGTTGCAGGTCAATTCGCACGACGAGCGAGGTGAAGAAAATCATAACCCTGAATCAAAGAGTAAGAAATTCCGCATAAGAGATGCTAGAGCCAATTTTCGCGCCGATACGATTTGGATAAATTTAATATCGAGAAGTTGTGTCATGGAGAAGCTTACCGACTTCACGCAAAAAATCTAAGAAATTAATGTTTTTAAACCAATCATAATTATCGACTAGGCGTAATTATAGTGGCTGGCTATCTGGGTCGCCATCATTTCGCGTATCGGCAGCAGCACCATCAAAACCACTACATTAGCCATTTGACGACGAATGCATTCCGGTTATGCGCAACTTCTTCGGAGAGGTTTCAATTGCGTTCACCATTTTCCTTAGGGTCACCAATTTGACCAGTAGCACCACCAACTAGAAGGGTTGGCTCGTAACCATGACGTACAAACAACAGGCACACATCATGGTAGCGGCAAGATTATCAATAGTTAAAGAGTCAGCTGAAGGGTCGAAACCAAAAAATAGAAGCGTTTATTTGCTTTTTCATCGTTCGAAGGATTAGTAAAGTTATTTTCGGCGGCGAAAACCACGCCAGATGAGTTCTTCGGATAATTTCATAAGTATATTTAACATTTTTCTTTTGTGTTATAATTAAATTCTGAACAACAAGTGTGGAGGGCTGCGTGACAGACCTCAAAATCCACCTCCTAAAAAGTGCGAACATAAAATAATGCCAAAACAAACTGCGGCGAATAAAACTAATTCCATGCACGAGTTTTTGTCGAATAAAAATTCTTCGTTTCGAACGAATAAACAAATCAGTAAAATTAGTTTCTCCAGGCGAAAACCACGTCAACCGATGAAGGCGGAGGTTGGCCGATGAAACAATATCTCGGTATGCATGAGGAAAATTTTGCTAATAACAGAGAGAAAGTTCACTGCGGGATATCCAACTCAAAACTGAGACTAAATTGCCACCGAGGAGAATACCCAAACCAACAGAAAATGCTACAATAAAAGTACAAAAAGCAAATAATGTTAATTTAGTTAAGGAGAACCAAGGAAATGAATAAAACTGGCAAAAATAGCAAGGATAAAACCAAAAGGCACCAAAAAATCAATTTTATGAAGAGCGATCAAGATGAATGTCTACTCTAGTTGGTTTACAAAAATAAATGAAGCAGGAAGCTAAGGCAAGACGCGAAGCAGAAGAGTTAGCCGAACTACCAAAGAAACTGTTAGCGCTTTGCTAAACTTGCGCCAAAGCGTGTAATTCGCAATCTCTTTTCGAAGAAGGGTCGTTTATGCTTTTGAAATTTGGGGCAGCGATGTTCTTACTTGCAATCATTGCCGTGGTGGTTTATTCCTTTACTTTAAGAAAGACTTGATGAAATTCGCCTGACCAAATGAAAGTTACAGGTACAGTTAACACCTATTTGGATCGTAACGGTCAAACACTTTGGGAAGATAAGGGTGACGTGATTATCGCTTGGTAGTGGAAGGAGATAATATTTCTACTTATATGCGTCAGGCGACAGTAGCGATTGAGGCAGACCGTGACTTTATAATCACCCCTGGCGTAAACTTCTCAGCTCGATCCGCAGCACTAACCGTGACCGCCGTGGGGTGCAAGGTGGTTCAAACCTGAACCCAACAGCTAATTGCTAAAGGTTTATTTTGCAGACGTAAGCGGGCAACCGTAACAGTATCTGGTTTGCCTCGTAAAAATTAAGGAAATGATTTTTGGCGCTCGAGGTCGAGAAGATGTATTCCAAAGAGCAAATTATTACCATGTACCTCAATGAATCGCCTTACGGTGGTCGTCGTAATGGTGTAGAAAGTGCGGCGCAGGCTTATTTCAAAAAAATCAGCTAAGGATTTAACCTCGGTGAATCAGAAGCGTTACTTGCTTCCAATTCCAAACAACCCAACTTACGGTCCATATAATACTGTCACAACAAATCTCTCTGATTGAAAGCCAACACAAACTTTGATGATGGTAAAGATGGGATACACACGAAGCATCAGGCCAAGGCCGCCAAGGAAGAAAGTTCTCGAATCTATTCAGCCGGAATTCAGCCGTTATACCGATATTAAAGTCTGCATTTTGTACCGGAGGTGAAGCACCAACTAGAGGAAAAAATATGGCGTGAATATCGATGCGCAGGTGGTTTCAGATTAAAAACTGCTTGGATTTGAAAGCTCAGAATATGCCGAAAAGGCAGTGGCTAACGGTTCAGCGCTAATGTACCAAAACGCAGGCGACAATATTTCCTCTCTTCGTGGGATGTGAAACCGGACAAGGATTGCGATGGTGGGTTCTGCCGACCGAGCAAAACCAGTTGCGGAAGTGAATGCGTCCACGTCACTACCGAACCACAGGCTCATCAATTAAGCCAATTCTTGACCACGCTCCAATTTCTTCAAACAGCGTGAAGGGGCGAACTATGGTGCTTGGTTCGATTTTGAAAGATGAAACATCGATAATTTCTACTGTGCTGGCTTTACTGGTAACCGTAAATTGCAACCACACCGGAGCTTTTATGGTAATATTTCAATTCGCAAAGCCTGGCCAATTCTTGAATATTCCAGCTAAAAGTTTCACATCAACGGTATCGAAGATAGCATTAAGATCGTAATACGATTTAGGTGACATGTCATATTGTACGGATACTTCTGGTGGCCTCTCGACGATGGTCTGGTTGTAAAATTGTTAAGCCGATTGAGCACGCGAATGCTTATGCTTCCCTAGCTCGCGGTGGCGTATATAAACCACTTTCATACATCCTAGAAGTTAAAAACGGTTCAGGTGATGTACTCGAAAAATGGGAAGACACCTCTGGTAATCGCGTACTTGATTTCAGGCCGCTTACATGGTTTCCGACATTCTCAGTGATACCTCTGCCGTTCAATGGTCTTCGGAAGTCTAGGTGCGTCATCTGGTTTTGTGGTGCCTGGAGTTTGACGGCTACCAAAACTGGTACAACCAACACTAACGTTTCGACCGTCACAAAAGACTCTGCTCATTGCCTCTTATTCACCAGTGGTTGCAACAGTGGTTCGAATGGTAACCACGATGGTCGTGGCTAACGAACTCTTCAAACACAATCGTGCGTCGCGTAGTCAATGACTACGGAACCTGTGCATAAGGATGTTTATGCCACCGGCAAGTGGGAAATTCAAGGATAAGGTACAAACCAGCCGGAATCCAAACGCCATCGTGGGTGACATATCGATATTTTCCCGTTGTTCAATAATAAGACCTCGGTGCTCAGATCGAAAAGATGAAGTTTAACCGGTATCAACAAACACAAAGTTTGATCAGGCCCGGACCCAAGCTTCGACCGAAGAAGTAGATATCAGCTTTACGATCGATCCAATTTCAAAGAATAAGAGTTTTCGCCAAATCTGGTTGGACGGCTACGATCCATTCACAACAGATGATTGTTCTATCGTGCAACTCACGGTAAGAATTAAAAATAGTACGATTAACAGTGGCTCAGCACTGAAGTTTGAAGCAAAAGCAGGTTCTGAACACCAGACAACTACATTGTTTCCGCAGACGGCACAGTAGTAGCTTGAACCGCCCAAGTTGGCGACAATACTACAACTTATACGATGACCGGAAGTGAAATCTATCGTGGTAACATTAGCGCTGACAAAGCAGGCAGCACCGTTAATAATAAGTTGGGCCTGTAAACCACTTAAGATTCTATCGTATTCTAGCTTTCATCAATTGTGGGAGCTAGAATACGACCAAGAATTATAGAATTTTAGATAGTAAAAATTACATAAGATTTTTGGTATTATTTCAAATTGGTGATACAATAATCACGATACTGAGGGGATGTGCTTAGATATTTTTTAACATAATAAGAAAGGTTTTATGGAAATTATTTCTTTAATCATTCATGGCCTCATCTTTAATTGAAACTAGCTTTCTTGCATACCGTTCTTTCACATAGCGCTTTAATTATTTTGGCCAAAAACGAAAATTTATGTCGATTCATCGGCTTTAATGGATGGACGTATTAAAAGTAGCCCAGACGGGTTTTCAGGGCGGGAATTTTGATCATCTCATCGTAGTAATTCATGAAATGCAACTACCGCGACGGAGCATAGCAAAACGCACGCGTGCGAGATTTGGACTGGATGTAGTCCAGAACTTGAACGTATCCTCTTTATCGGATGTGTACTTGAAGGACGAACCGTATCGTACTCCAGTAGACGAAAGACTTTTTGCATAGCTGAAGAAAATCACGGCTCGATTATGACGATTGATTACAATCTTGGCAAGGTAGTTGATGATGAATATTGATGTTTCAACATTAATGAGTTTGTAGTAGAACCACGCTCTGAATATCTACCAGGTGAATGCCATTTTGAAGATTACTATACCGGTAGTAATCCAAACAAGGTGTAGGCTATCTTCCAGACGGCATGATGGTGGTAGTAGATACGGATAAAATTGGCGATTCAGTGGATGTACTGTTTGAAAAATTCCTGCAACCACCCTGGGCGCATGATGTTCGCTAAATTAGCGCCGGAAAACAGAAAAGTTCGCAAGCCATTTCAAAGAAGTTTATAAAAATACCCCAGAGTGGGGTTATTTTTTTAGTTTGCGATTGGCGCTATTTGTAGATTGATATTATATTTGGCATTAATACCGTATTTATAGTTTTATTCTCGATCCTCACTGTGCTCCAAAGCGTGTTACACGGCTATCAATCTCAGAGATTGTATCATTTACTAGGTCTCGAGATTTTCTGCCTTCTTCACATCGATGGCGAGATGGAACGAGAGTTTGATCTATAACAAGCATAGCAATGGCAACTGGCTTCCTGCCTTTCATAACCGTGAGCAAGGATTCCGCTTTGATTAGTATAGCACAATATTTTAAATCATGTGGGCAGCCATGAAAGTTCGCGATGATTTTCGCGCTGGAACCAACATCTGATTAAAATCTGAGCTTAGAAGCGATGGTCAGCAAAAACCGATACCAGCATAGGTGAGGGCAGAAATATAAGCGAGACCAATCTTTAGCTTTGGCACCTCGCACTGAAGCTAGCCCATCGCCTGATAGGATTCACGGCTATCGCCAGCCGCGACAAAATGTAATCATACTCTGGAATTTCAGAGTTATCAAAGAGCCTGAAGTGAAACATTTAATCTGGTAGCAGGTGTCGAAGAAGCGACACCGTCGCTTTAAAAACAAAGTTCGACTTGTCGTTTCAGAAAGACTGGCTGTTCGGTCTTAATGAGGAAGTAACGTGCTTGATTTTGGCGCTCAAAAGATAATGCGACACGGCTTCACACCCTTCGGCATCGAGGCGGAAAGAGGCAGGAGACGTGATGCGGACGAGCGAGCAGAAAGCGAGAAGGATTGGGGATTGATGAGAGAAAACCATTGCGCATCGCAGACGCCAACTTGGGTACTGGTACTGAGAAGATTGTGCGAAGGGCATGAGTCTGCCATGAGATGGTCTACCGGCCTGCTCGAGAAATTTCAGATGTTGAACAATTTGTGAAAGGATGATTGAAAAGAAAGCTTGTAGCTAGTCATCAAAGCATCTTTTCCGGTCATCAGTGGCCAACCATAGTAGAAGAGAGCACATTTTCCGAGAAAGAAGTTCGATAATCCGGACCCAGTGGCAGATTCTGGCATATCCTCATTTTTCGATAGCCAGGTCACGGCGCCGAGTGGTCTGGCTACGCAACAGCATCGATTTTAGTTACCGGTGCTTTCATCAGGAGAAAGAGAGAGTTAAATCTGGGTCGCTTTGCGTTTTCAGAAAGCAAAAGCACCAAAGAGCCTATGGCGGGAGATTTAGTCATGAATTAAAAATCCTTTCTCTTGATCGAAATAGCTCATTGAAACGATGGAAAGTTTCAAGCCATTTTTCGAGCATCATAAGCTCAGTTTCATCAGTCTTGGCAATAGGAAGTGGTACTTGATGGGACGGTAAAATTATCACGCACTTTCATACCTTCGGCTTGGCGAGGACCCGTAAGACCTTTTCGGAAGCAAAGATAATAAATGGTGGGTTTTCAGTAGCTTTCAGCCCGGAAGAGCGCCTGCAAAGATATTTTCTAAGAGATGCAATTTTCATCAAGTTCAGGAGTAAAATTGGCGGAAAGTATAAAATTTTTACCAAATTCTTCGTAAAGTTTCGGAAAGAGTTTCTTTACTAAGATTGGAGTATAGCCAGAAACCTCTGATTAGCTCTTTTTAATTCATACTCAGAACGGCGATCGGCGACGGTTGGAGCGAAATCTTATAACCATTAAGATGCAAGATTGTGCAAAACCCGGGCGTTCGATTCGCTAAGAAGTGAGACGATTAAGATTGAGGCTGCTCTAGCATGGTAGCGGTTTCAAATTCGCCATCTGCCAATGAAGCGCAACCGGTGGTGTGGCCTGGACGATTCAAGACGGAACCATAAGCCCGTAGCAGTGAATAACAGCTCGCCGCGCCACACATTACCCCTGGGGTAACTGCTGGCTGTGAGACGGAAAAGCCACCAATGCGAGAAAACATGCTGAAATAATCTTAAGTCCAGCATAATCACGCGAGAGCGTAGGATCGACCTATGGCCAATTTCATCGTAGAAAAGATTGGCTCGAGGGCAGGAAAACCCGTGACCTGGACCCAGAAACAAAGCCAAAGTCGCGCTGGCCGACAAGCCCTTGGCGCAGCGTAAACCAGATTAATCCCTGGACAAGTCCCCCAGTGACCGAGCTAAAACGCGGCTTAACATCGGCGGGTTTTCAAGAGTCTGAGAGAAAATTATCACATGCAAGAAGATTTGGGCAACCGTCAACAATTACAAAGAGACGGACCCTGGCTAATAAATTTATCCAAATCAATAGCGCTCAACACCACTATACATATAAAATGTTATAGCATAAGCGATAAGGGATTTGTGGTGGTTGGGGGGGTTTGTTTTTGTTTGTGGTGGTGTTTTAACCATGGCAGTACGTAAACTTCACCTTGAGATAGCCTGGAATCAGTTCTTCAGCGATAACTCCTGGTCACCTTCGCCTTCTTCCATAGAGATAGCATTGTGAAGCTCGATTAAAGATTGTGCCTGGATTGGCATCAATCGAGACCGAGGATTTCATGGTCTAAGAGTTTTTCGAACTGGAGAAAGTGCTTCCGAGTGAGCAGAGATAGCACGATTCCCATGTCATCAATCAGCGGGAGAAATTTCAAAAATAGTGCTGTGAGTAGCCGTTTTCTAGCTTGTTCGCGTTGCATTTCAACCTGCTTGCGGAAATTTTTCAAAATCTGCACGTGTACGCTGGAGGTCAAGCAAAAATTCAGCATTTTGCTGCTTTAGATTGGCGAATTCTGCAGAGATAGGGTCAGCAGATTGATCAAGATTATCCGAAAAATTCACTTCTGGACTAGCTTTGATTTAGATTCTCGGCTGCGGAATTTTCGAAATTAAAATTTGACCTAGTGGTTTCATCTGTGGTTTTGACATCTCCTTACAAAGTATTCTCCAAATAACGACCGGCATGGCGGACGAGACTCATAATTTTAGCATAATTTTGACGAGTAGGCCCGAGCACAATCGATATAACTATCATCTGAATATGGCGAACGGAATTTACTGATAATGAGTGAGCATCTGAGTTTTGCCGATAGGATTTTTCGTGACCAATGAAAATATTGAGTGGCTCGCCAGGTTTGGCCCCTCATGAAGCCATGGTCTCTAGATTATCAAGCAACTTCGAAACCGCTTGGATGCGGCCATAATCAACAAATTCTGGCTGGGAAAAGAGCTCGAAATACCAGAGTAATAAAGCTGGTTACCACATGGTGGCAAGACCGAGATTCCCGGTCAATTCAACCAACATATCGACGGCTGAACGAATCGCAAAGTCGGCGCGTTCTTGAGCGTTAATACGAACTTCCAAGGCGTGAAGACTGCGGCGACCTTCGTTTTCTTCCCCCACTACCGAGAGCCTTGAGGGGCGAAGGGTTCAGCCACATGGTTAAAAATAGAATCAATAATTTCGATGGCTTCTGCCGAATCACTAGAGTTTAGAATCGATTCGGAAGTTGAGTTTTCTGACTCAGTTTCCGATGAGTCAGGAGTCCCGAGCATCAGTTTCCAGCACAATTCCCCAGATGAGGACTGGATGAAAGTGAGTTTACATAATAACGGTAGCCATAATCGGTTGGAATACGGCCGGCCGAAGTATGTGGCGAGGTAAGTATAACCAAGCTCCTCAAGGCGCGCCATCTCTGAACGAATGGTAGCAGAAGAAACATTGAATAATTTAGCTAAAGTAACACTGCCGACAGGGGCGGCAACATCAGCATACTCTTCAATAATTGCGAAGAGGATGAGTTTTTGACGTTCTGTGAGTTTAATTTCGTTATTCATAATTAATGATTTAATTATAGCACTTAGCACTCAAAAATTCAAGAGTGCTAATTTTCGACATGCGGTGGACAAAGCGATACACATGGTGGGCGAAGTGATACGCGTGGTGGGCGAAGTGATAAATTCATGATAGAATATGTAAAAATATTTAAAAGGGGCGAAAATGGACGAGCGCGATTTATTAAAAACCAAATTGAGCACCGCAGTATTAATATCTTCGGTCTACCGATGTGTGGTAAAGACACGGTAGGCGAGAAGCTGGCGGCCTATTTCGACGGAAAAACTGCTTTCTTCCGGGGCAATGATTCGTCATACGAAGCGGAAAAATCAACAGGCTTTTAACTGCGGACGGTTCGCTCGCACCGACAGACTTATTTTATGAAATCGTGCTTCCCTATTTCGATAAGGTGGACTTAAAAATTTTGCCACTAATACTCTCAAGCGTGGGGCGTTGGTCGGGGAGGAAAAAGAAATTTTAAGAAAGACTATTGAATCGGGACATCCGACAAGAGCGGTGGTTTATCTAAAAATTAGCCAAAGCAGAGGTAATTCGTCGCTTCATGTTAAATCTGGTGGTGCCGGTCGTGAACAACGCGCGGATGATGCTTCCCTGAAAGTTTTTCTCTGAGACGTCTAAATGAATTTAATCAGAAAACTTTGCCAGTGCTGGAATATTACCGGGAAAAGGGGCCTGATTGAAATTGATGCAAGCGGCTCACGAGAAGAAGTTTTTCGAAAAACTTTGGCAGAGATTAAGAAAAAGTTAAAATAATTAAGTTATTTAGTTTAATTAAAAATAGGCGCGAGATGGGCGCCTATTTTAGATTCGAGCTTAGTCGCGTTTCAGCATCACGGTGAAGGCTTCGATGGAATATCAATTTTACCAAAACGTTTCATACGTGCTTTACCGCGCTTCTGTTTTCTCGAGCAGTTTCGCCTCACGGTCTCGATCACCGGTGTGAATTTTTCACGGTGACGTCCTTGCGGAAGGCACCGATGGTTTCACGCGCGATAATGCGTGCACCGATGGCGGCCTGTAGGCAACTTCGAAAGTTTTTGACGTGGAATCACTCTTTCAGTTTCTTAGTAATAGAACGACCGAGCGCATCCGCCTCCTGAGCGGTGGCACATCAGGGCTAAGGCATCCATTTTCTCACCACCCACGAGAAAATCGACACGCACCAAATCTTCTGCACGATAGCCATTAATTTCATAGTTAAAGCTAGCATAACCAGAGGTGAGAGACTTCAATCGATCATAAAAATCGGTCAAGAGATTAGCCATTGGCGCCCTCGAAAATCAATCAGAGCACGATCTTCGAGGTAAGAAATATTTTTTTCTGCAAACCACGCTTCTCGACAATGAGCTGTAAAACATTACCAATCATGAAACCGGCAGGATAATTTCACCCTTCACCCATGGCTCACGAATTTCAGCGATAGTCGAAGCATCCGGGAGGTTAGCCGCAGACTTAATTTCAGCTCTTCACCGGAATTTACAGGTGACCTCATAGTTGGTCGAAGGATTAGTAACCACGAGGTCGAGCTTAAATTCACGTTCGAGACGTTCCTTAATAATGTCCATATGGAGTAGACCCAAGAAACCGATGCGAAGACCAAAACCGAGCACTGGGCTATTTTCCGGCTCGAAACGCAGGGCGGAATCAGAAAGCGAGAGTTTCTCGATGGCCTCTTTAAGTCTTTATACTGATCGTTACTAACTGGGAAAAATCCGGCGTGAACAAACGGTAGGACATTTTTGTAACCTAGCAGAGGATTTTTGGCAGGAGCCTTTTTCAGTAACGGTATCACCGACTTTTGCTTCGCGCGTGGTTTTAAGGTTGGTGACAATGTAACCGACTTCCCTTCATTTAGACTATCTTTAGGTGACATTTCCGGCTTCAGAATACCAACTTCAAGGGCAATGCCGGAGGTCTTAGTAGCAAAGCATTTCGATGGCAGCATTTTTAGCAATCGAGCCATCGACGATACGTCACGTAAAGCACCACACCGCGATAGTCATCGAAGTAAGAGTCGAAAATTAAAGCGCGGGTCTCGGAATTAGCGGCGGAGAACTGCTGTGGTCTGTGAGCGAAGTATCGACAGAAGATTTGTTTGGCGCTGGAGCGAATTCAATGATACGATCGAGAACTTTTTCGACATTGAGACCAGTCTTGGCGGAGACTGGAATAATTTCTGACGGGTCACAGCCTAAAAGATTAATAATTTCACTCAGAAACCCGCTCGAACATCCCGCAGCCGGCAGGTCAACTTTATCGATCACCGGAATAATGGTGGAGATTTTGCTCGATTGCGAGATAAACATTGGCGAGGTTTGCGCTTGAATGCTCCTGAGTGGCGTCGACCACCAAAATAGCCGACTCAACCGCTTGCAAGGAGCGAGAGACTTCATAAGAAAAATCCACGTGGCCCGAGTATCAATCAAATTGAGCTCGTAGCCCTTGTATTTCATTTGTACTGGGGTCAATTTAATCGTGATACTTTTTCACGCTCAAGCTCCATGAGAATCGAGGAGCTGAGATTTCATTTGGCGCTTTCGACGGTGCCAGTAATTTCCATCATGCGGTCAGCCAAAGTGGACTTGCCATGATCGATGTGAGCGATGATACAAAAATTTCGAATATTTGCGGAATTCATGCCTCTATTATAACAGAGATGGGATGGAGTATAATAGAATCATGAAATTAATCTTGGCAGTTTCGGGATGGCGTGGATTCGATGGCGCTTCTCGCCATGTACGCACATGCTGATATTATCGTAGCGCATATCGACCACGGCACACGCAAATCCAGTGCGGAGGATGCAGATTTTGTGCGCCAAAAAATGTCAGGAACTGGGAGTGAAATTTTTATGAAACCAGGCTCGAAGCTGGGAGAGGGGTTTCAGAGGAACTAGCACGTCAAGAAACGCCACGAATTTCTTAAAAACAATTCAAGAAAAAAGAGGGTGGCACTCTCTGCACCGCACACCATCCTAGATGACGTAGTGGAATCGATTGCAATCAATTTGATTCGTGGTACTGGCTGGCGAGGCTGACGCCTTTTTATGGCGACGAGCTCGTGCGACCTTTTATTATTTCAAAAGATGTGGAAACGGAACGTGCTAAAATTTGCTGGCGAACAAAAATATGTTTTCGACAGGACCCGACCAACTATGAGGCAGATTATTTAGCGCAATCGCGTGCGAGAAAAAGATGACGGAATTAGATGAGACGGCGCGAGTGGATATTATCGAGTTGTTCGAAAAACAAACAATTAAGAAAAAAATCAGAAAAATTAGTGACGGAATTAGCCGAACAAACCATCGTAGGAAAAATTTTCATAAAAAGAACTTTTTCTTAGGGCCGATGAAAAAGTAGCGTTAGAAATTCTAGGAAACTTGTTTAATGCACGGCTATAGTTTGACGCGAAAACAACTGAGGATTTTTCTTTTGCAATCAAAACTTATGCGCACACAAAAATATTAATTTGCCGAAGAACCACTTTGTGACAATTTTAGTTACTTTGAATTTAATTAATCGACAATTTGATTATGGTTTTTCTAGTGAAAGTAGCCCGGGACGGCCGTTAGCTGGAGTCGTCGATGCGCGAGGCCAAGTTTTATCCGCCGTTCTCGGATGCGCTAAGAATGAACCATTTCCCCCTCGCAACTTCTCGGTTTATAGAAACACCCATAAGAATACGTAAGATTAGTGGTATTAAAAATCATTATTTGCATAAATTGTTTCTAGCTTATCCTTAGATATATCCCGATTATAGAGAGAAAACATATTTTGCATATCCGTCACATTCGAGGTATCAAAGTTAAGAGACGAGGAAGTAAGACTAGGCGTGGCATGAAACATTTGATTCATGTTCGTCTGCTCAGAAAGTATTGAAGTTGGAGAGATTAAGTGCAGTGGAGTTAGACTATGTCATCAAACATTTTGCATATCCGTCACCTTAGGGGTATCGAAGTTGGAGAGATTAAGGGTAGTGAGGCTGACATGCCAGAAAACATATAACCACATATCCGTCACCTCGAGGTCAATTTAGCGAAGTTGGAGAGAGATTAAGCAGTGACAAGGTTAGATATGCAACCAAACATGAGAACGCATATTCGTCACCTTAGAGGTATCGAAGTTGGAGAGATTAAGAATTGGTGAGATTAGACATGCCAAAACATAGAACGCATATTCGTCACCTTAGAGTATCGAGAGTTGGAGATTAAAGGGTGGTGAGATTAGACATGCCAGCATAGAACGCATATTCGTCACCTATGAGGTATCGAAGTTGGAGATCTAACCCTAAGATGTTTTTCGATTTGATAGTCATAGTGATCGATAGAACATCTCACTACTATCCGTATTTTGCAAGTAAACTTTTTCAGTTTCAGCATAATAATAAGCCGTTTTATCGGTCGGGTCTAACCAGAGTTTAATTTCATAGTCGGATTCTTTCATCTTCGATATTTACGACATTCATGGAAAGCAGCTGGCGCCAGCAGCACTCTTTCTTTAAAATACTCGATTTTATTTGTCGCGGTTTCTAAGGCTTTTAGTTTTCATTAAAATCCAGGACCCTCGGTCATGATAGTGGCGTGTATGGATTAGAAACTACCGAGATAATCAGCTTGTTTTCGTAATTACCTGGCTTAAGGCTGCTATTTAATTTCATACCAAGCTTAATGGTATGGTTCTCTTCACTGGTAGATTTTTCGGTGGTATGAATCAAGATTAGCTGGCGCGAGATGTGCTGGGATAGGATTAAAATCAGCATTTGTATTGAAGCTATAGCCCCAAGTATTTAGCGGGAAAGATTGAGAGAGAAGACACTGGAAGAGATGGGAGCTGATTTTTGTGGTAATAGCAGGGTTGGTATTTAATAGAGCAGTTTCATCAGTCTTAGTAGCTAAGAGTGGCGGTATAGCCAGTCTTATTAGTGGTTTTACTTTTAAGATTAATTGTCATGTTCAGTAGTTCTCAGCTAGATTCAATAATCTCAGTACCATCAATAGCGCAGTATCTTCATTGACGGAAGCTGAAAGTGTAGCCTTGTATTCTGCAAAAGGAATTCTGGCTAAATGTAAAATTTAATAAAACTGAAATAAGACCGATAAGAAACATAAAAATAATGCTTTCCGGTCTACGGCTTAAGATATTAGACTTTTTCCCTCTCCATGATATTTTTATTTTAGCATAAAAGGAATAAAAAGGAGGAGATGAATTACTTGAATAGATTTTTCAGGGCCACCAGCGAGATCGGAAGGCAGAAGAATGACGGTCTTTTTGGGATGGGTCGGTACTGATTTTTCGAGAGTTTGAGAGTACGAATATTCAAGACCGCCTGGAGTTTGAGCTAGCAAATTGGCGGCTTCAGCCACTGCGGCAGCCGAGGCTTTTCACCTTCCGCAGAAATAATCGCAGCGCGACGTTCACGTTCAGCTTCAGCTTGTTTAGCCATAGCACGCTTCATGTCGGAAGGAAGTTCGATATTTTGGAGCTTCACACTTTCGATATCGATACCCCCATTTATCGGTTTTGAGTGTCAACAATTTCCTTGATTTGGCTAGAAATTTTGTCACGCTTAGAGAGTAATTCATCAAGACGAAGTTACCGGTAACATCGCGCAAGGCAGTTTGAGCAAAAAGTAGAAGTGGCATAAGCGTAATTAGTGGTTTTCAAAGACTGCCTTCTTGGCATCAATCACACGGAAATAAACCACTGCATCGACATTCACCGTAACGTTATCTTTAGTAATAACTCTGCTTCGGCACATCCATCGGGTAGTACGGACATCAACGGTGCGCATAGTATCAATGTGAGGGATGATCACGCGAAGACCCGGTTCCATGATACGGCGAAAACGACCGAGGGCGCTGAACCACACGCGACTCATACTGATTAACTACGCGAATTCCTGGAATTACCACGAATAGAATAGCAAGAATTAAGATTAAAATTAACATAACAACTCTCCTTTTTAGTTTCATTTTAGCGATTTTGAGGAATAATGCAAGGGAGAGAAAAATCGGTAGACGGAATAGATAGACTGGGCTATATTAGAGTTAATAGATGGTTTCACCTACAAAATAATTTACGATATTACGCAAGATGCTTATAACTGGTTTAATTCCATAAATAATTTTGGTGGAATTAAAACTAAAAAGACGCGCAGGATATTGAGGTAGCAGAAAAGATTATGGGGCTAAAATTTTTCGAAGCAAAGAAAGATTCTGATTCTCTACCTCGAAGAAAGAAATGCACGAATCGAGATGACGTCGGAGCGATTTAAGCAAATCATGGTGATGAATTAAATGAAAAATTTGAATTAGCGATTAGGCGACTCGAAGAAGTGACGGAGCATCCTCAGCAATTAAAGATTGTGCAGAAAAATCGCGCTAAGGAAATTCATAAAATTTCACCAGAGGCAGTGTCACCGAGTGAGGATTTATTCTCTCGATCACGACTTTTCCAGCGATGATTGTTTATTATGAGGAGGGAGTGATTTTTCACATAGCGAAAAATCGATAATGAACTTTGGGGGATGCCACTCGATGGAATTTTACATGAGTTAATGCATTTTCAGACGAATTACTATTATCGAGAAAATCCAGACTCTGTGGTTTCTAGCCTTTCGAGGAGAATACTATATTCTAAAGGAATCTCTAACAGCCTTACTTGATGAGTCTTGGAAACCAATTATGACTTTGCCAGATGCAAGCTATCCAGAATTTCAAGCATTAAGAGATAAATTGCGAGAGTATTATTCCAAATATCATGACTTTGACAAACTAATGGAATATGGTACAAAAGAGGTAAAAATTATAAATGTGATATAATATAGGGGTAGCCTGTTTATTTTACAGAAAGAGGGGAAAATTATGTATTTTGACAGATGTAAATTGACATGTCCGATGAAATCACATTAACGTTGAATGAGAGAATTGACAGAATGGAGCTCGTGGTAAAAGCCCAGTGTATACTGATTGGCCAAGACAAAAAAGGCAATTCTTATCAGAGTAACATCTTGAGACTGATTAACGATATGGGGAGGGCCTTGTAAACCAATGTCAATCCACTATGCATAGTCATCGAGTGCAGAAAACTTACCACAGTATGGAATCTGTCGCGTGGACAGTTGAAGAATTCGACAACTACATCAATAGCTTCAATGATACTACGAAATTATTTCGAGAGACCTTGGAGAAGTTTTTGGCCGATGCGGAAATTTTGAACCAGTGGCAACAGAGACCAAAATTCCAACGGTAAGGGCGAAATTTGAAGAACTAAGAGATAACTAATTCAAGAAAGCAGAAGCAGGCTAGAAATTTTAAGGGACGCAAGTTTTGCGCCCCTTTTGCTTTTTGAAAAATGTTATAATAATACAAAGTTATTATTAGGAAAAATAAGGTTTTTATGTCTGGACATAGTAAATGGGCAACCACAAAGCGCCAAAAAGCAATTGTTGATGCGAAACGTGGTGCCGCCTTCACCAAAATTGGTAACCAAACTCGCCATTGCCGCGCGTGCCGGTGCCGACCCAACGATGAATCCATCTCTTGCGATGGTATTAGAAAAAGCTCGCAAGGCCAACATGCCAAAGGCAAACATTGAACGTGCGATTGCTCGTGCCGCCGATAAGAATGCCGCGAGCCTTAATTGAAGAAACTTATGAAGCTTATGGCCCGGCCGGGATTGGGTTAATTATCGAGATTACACGATAATAGAAAATCGCACTATGCCAGAGGTCCGCAATGCGTTATCTAAAAATGGTGGTCGCATGGCAGACCCAGGCTCTGTGATGTTCCAATTTGCACGCAAGGGTGTGATTTTCATCGAAGATAAGGGTGAAGATGCGCTGATGACTGCTCTAGATGCTGGCGCGGAAGACGCCAACGAAACGGGCAAAGATGGCATCGAAATTATTACCGAGCCAACAGATTTGATGAAGGTACGTAAGAATTTGATCGATGCTGGTCTCAACGCGTAGATTCTGCCGAACTCAAATATTTGCCAAATAATACCGTAGAGGTGAGTGAGGCGGATGCGGAAAAAGGTGAGACAAATTACTCGATGCGGTAGATGACCTTGACGATGTAATTAACGTTTTCACCAACGCAGCTTAATTTTGAAAAAGAGCCTTCGCGGGCTCTTTTTGCGGAAACCCATGGACTACTTCTTGCTGGAGTTTTAGCAAAATTTATTGTTGATTTTTCGAGCAGGTTTTCCTAGGATGATTTTTCACTTTACGGGGAAGAATTTTTCTGTTATGATAGTTAGTGGAAGGGTGGCCGAGTGGTTGATGGCACCGGTCTTGAAAAACCGGCAAGTTAACGCTTCGCAGGTTCGAATCCTGTCCCTTCCGCCAAACCGTGGTACCGTAGCTCAGCTGGTTAGAGCGTAGGACTCATAAGCCCAAGGTCACTGGTTCAATCCCAGTCGGTACTACCAAAAAGGAAATTATGGAACGGCGATGAGCCGTCTTATGGTAAAATAGTTACATGATAGCACACGTAGAAGGTACGATTGCGGAAAAATTCACCGGGCAGATTATTGTGGATGCATGGTGTGGGTTACGAAGTGAATCTTTTCGGCAATTGATTTTTGAAGAAATTAATGTGGGGAAACTAAGAAATTTTACACCTATCACGCAGTGCGTGAGACCTCGGAAGATCTCTATGGTTTCACCACCTTAATGGCGAAGAAGATTTTTGAAATGTTGATCTCAGTGAACGGGATCGGCCCGAGCTGGCTATGGCAATTCTCTCTTTGGGAGCGCCAGGAAAGAAGTGCGCAATGCGATTGCTAATGCAGATAGTGGTTTTATCAGTAAGGCGAGCGGTGTGGGGTAAAATCAGCCGAGCGGGTAATCGTCGATCTGAAGACAAGGTGGGATTAGCAAGTCATTACACTGGCGCAGAAATTCAGGTGAAGAAGCCAGAAAATAATGAAGCTCTCGATGCTCTAATGACGCTAAGGTTTAACCTAAAAGAAGCCACTGAAGCACTCAAAGAAATTGATGCAGACTTACCAGTGGAAACATCGAAATTCGCTCAGCGTTATCGTTAAAGTGGCGAGTTCTCCAGAAAAATAGTTCCAGCTAGGAACTATTTTTATGAGAAATTTGTGTGAGAGCTATTTTTCAAGATTTGGCACGTTTAGTGTATCGGAAGAAAGTGTCTGCCGAGTTAGACGCGAGAGTCAGTTTTTCAAGTGAAGTGTCGGACTCTTCGGATGAAGTATCAATCTCTTCAGATGGAACCTCCTTAACCTAGACGGAGTGCGACGATCGATATGGATAGTGTTTAGGTAGTAGCCTCTGGCTTGGCTTCAGATTTTTGGTTTTTCTTAGCAGCTAAAATTTCAGAAAGCGATGTCAGTGTCAGCGGGGACTTCACACTCATCATCGGCAGGAATTTCACCTTTTTCGATATGCACGAAAATGAGTAATGGTTTCAGAGCTCATCGGTAGGCGTGTCGAGATATTTGAAAATATAGGTAGTTTCATCACCGATAGTTGATGCATGCGAAGAGTACCAACTTCGAAGAGATGCTCGAAAAAGACCAGCTTGCTTAAAAAGAGACATCCTCGACGGAAACTAGGTCGATTACATTCATTGCCGTATCAAAGAGTGAATTAGCGACGCGTTGAATGAGACGCTTGTTGGTGATGAAAAGTTTATTGGTGGTATAAACATTAAGACTAATCAGGTTGCTAATCCAGACGGTGCCAAGCACAATCGCGATAACCAAGAGGAAGAAAGCACGCCCATTAGTATCGAGGGCGAAGACGAAGAATTTCCCGCATTAATCAAAATATAGAGAGCAAAAAGCAAAATACTGGCTAGACAAGCCCCGGCAAAGATTAAAATTGGAATAATTTTTAGTACGTTTAATTTCGAGAACAATTCGCTCGCCAGTCTCAAGAGAAATGCCCAATTTTTGGATTATAATGTGCTTCATGCGCTTCCCTGTTAAATTAGTTATATTATAACATATTTTTCAGGTGATTAGAGAGAAGAGAGGTGACGTTTGGCTTTTTCAGTGACAATGCGACCACGTGGGAGTCCTTTTCGATGAAACCAAGTTGGATCAAAAATGGCTCATAATAATCTTCAATCGTGGTAGCCTCATCACCGGTCAGGGCGCGATAGTAGTGAGACCGACTGGACGATTGCCATAATTATCGAGCATTAATTGCAACATATTACGATCGGCGGGGTCGAGACCGAGGAATCAATTTCCATCAGATTAAGGGCTTGGTGGCACATATCGAGCAACTGGAGCCATCACCATGCACATCGGCAAAATCACGCACGCGTTTCATCGAGGCGGTTGGCAATCACGTGGCGTGAGGCGAGAGCGCAGCTAAAGGTAGCGGTGGCTTCTTCGGAAATTTCGTACCGAGAATGTTAGCGGTACGAGCAATAATTTGACCGATTGACGGTTTGTAATATTCGAGACGATGCAGCGACCGAAGCGATCACGAAGCGGGCCCAGCTAACGAGACCACAGTGCCGAGGTAGTCGCGCCACTACGGTGAAGTGTGGCGGATCGAGACGCACCGAGCGAGCGCTGGACCCTCATCACGATGTCGAGCTTGTAGTCTTCATGGCAGAATAAAGAATTTTGCACTCCGCCAGCGCGACGAAGACGATGAATTTCATCGATGAATAGGACATCGCCATTTTGAAGATTGGTTGGATGGAAGCGAGGTCACCGGCACGTTGCAATAGCGGGACCAGAGGTGACGCGTAAATTAGAACCCGAGTTCATGCGTCAGATTACACAGTGCATAGCTGGTTTTACCAGAGACCTGGTGGACCATAAAAGTGGGCGTGGTCCAAAGTAGTCGAAATCACGTACGTTTCACCGCCGCGACATAGCTGATCTTCCAGACTCTTTTCAAGCGCCCCTGGCCGGATATACTCGGCACAGGTAGTTGGGCGAAGACCGCTTCTACTGCTTTGCTCTTCCCGATCGCTCCTCGGGGCGATACAGCACACGTCGATAACTCGCTCGGTGCGCCATATTCCTCCGTTCGTGGCAAATGCGTTGTAACAGATTATACCACATTAAGAAAGGAGCCCAATGTGTCCGATATTGATAAATCCTAATTTTAAAAATAGCAAGACCTATCGGGATAATCTAAAACAGCTTTCGCTGGAGAATCCCAAGCTCGTGTGAACGCCTGGTTCTTTGCTTCCTCGTGCAAAAGGATGGTTACGAACAGATTGCTGCAAATTTTCCACGAAACCCTCTGACTATGAGAAAGAACACGCCATAGCTTTGCACAAGTACCTTAACGACGGCGCGCGGCACGACCAACCTCGAAATCGCTTGCTGCTGGTGAAGAGATGATCTTGAGATCATGATGCAATACCAGAGTTCGCCCGCATCGCTCGTGAAGAAAGGTTTTGATCGGACAGCCGATAAGTTTGATAGCCATGGTTGATTGAAAAAGACACGAAGAACGCTACCGTAAATCGATCGAGAATATCGGATCGACGATGTGGTCTTTCGTCTGAAAAAGTTACCGTCTGGAAGTGTCGTAACTGTGCGTTTTGTCGCTATGTAATGATGCACCTGAGGTTTGCCCAGTGTGTGCACATCCACAAAGCTCACTTTGAATTGCGTGCAATTAATTGTCTAAGTAACGGAAAGCTGGAAAGTATTTATTTTTGACACGCTCTATGAGCCGCGAATCCGTAGCAGTCCCATAGCGAACGGCCAAAGCTTATGGTTTTCAAATAACAAACTACTCTTCCAGCTTTTGCTGTTCAGTAAAATTACACGCAAATTTAAAATTACTAAAAGCAAATGGGCTTCATATTGAAAAACTGCACACAACCCTCGTAAAGCCATAAAATATAGCGCGAGCTTTTTAGCCATGTTCGAGTAGATAAAGCGCACAAACTAAACTCTCAAAATAACAAATACTCTTCTTCCAGCTTTTTGTTCAGCAAAATCGCACACAAATTTAAGAAGTTGTACGAGACAACAAGTGGGCTGGTTGAGTTTCATACTAAAGAACGCCCGCCACCTCTGACAGAGCATAAGCTGGGCCGGAAGCGGCCCAGAGCGTCTCTGGAGCGGCATGCGGCATTCTTTAGCGGAGTTATGGCGGTTTTTCTTGATGTAGTCGTCTTCTTTTTCTAATCTAGCGCGGAGCGTGTATTCGACAAAGCGCACCATTAGTACAATCGGCGGAAATATAACGCATAGTGAGCGCGCCTTCACCCATTAACATATAAACACCATCTCGGGTCGGTGAATAATTTGAGGTCCATAACCGTAGAGATTTTCATCGGTGATGGTTTCTGGATAATAGCCATTCTTAGCATAAAAACCTTCTTCGAGGGCATAATACATGGCGTTAATCCTTCCCTTGCGTTGCTCATCGCGATGCATGGCGTCGAGATTTTTGCTCTGCAGGAAGGCAAGAACCAGAGCGATCGAAACAAAACTAAAAACCACCACGAGTTCAATAAGGTGAAAACCAGATTTTTTGACTGCTTTATTCATACTCCCATTATACATGGAATTTTGGGTTTTTCATGAGAGATTGGTATATTTCAATATAAGCTACTAAACAATATGTCTGTCAAAACGTGGGCGCGTATAAACTAGAGTGGGCCACTGTATATAAGCGTGCGATGCGTGGAATACCATCATTGGAGGATTTAGTAGTTGAGGATAGTTCAAGTAGCGGGTAAATTTGCTCTGGCGCAGGCAGCAAAGGCAGCGGAAGACTTTGAGTTTTTCTAGTATGAAATCGCCGCTCGGATGAAAAAGAGCGGCCTGAAAACCGAGTTTGGTTCCCCATGAGGTACTGGGTGGTGGGGATTTTGCGCGCGCTCGTAATTCTCTTTGCTGGGACAACCGGGCATCGGTAAATCAACGATCTTAATGCAGATTTGTGCCAAAGATTGCTAATGGTCATAAGGTGCTCTATGTTTCGGTGAGGAATCGGCTGGACAGGTCAAAATGCGAGCGGTCAGATTGAGGGCGAACTCAGACACTTTCAGCTTTGCAGCCTCGACTTCTGGTGAACGATATCGCTAAAACAATTGCCGATGGCGAATTTGAACTAGTGATCGTCGACTCGATTCAGACTTTGGCGATTAACGAAATTTCCTCGGCGCCGGGGACGGTTTTCACAAATTACCAATGCGCGTAATCTAATAATTCAGGCCGCGAAAAAGACCGACACGGCGGTGATTATTCGTTGGACATGTGACGAAGGAAGGAACCTTGGCGGGACCAAAAGTTTCTGGAGCACCTGGTAGATGTGGTACTGAATTTTGAAGGTGATCGCTATGGCGGATTTAAGACTATTCGTGCTGTTAAAAACCGTTTCGGTTCGACCAGTGAGGCGGCGATTTTTCGAAATGACAGAAAAAGGGCTTGCAGGAAGTACAAAATCCTCGGCGGCCCCTGCTTGCAGAAAGACAAAACACGGATGGTTCAATTATTTTAGCAGACTTCTAGAAGGCACCAGGCCACTGCTGGTAGAAATTCAAGCGCTAGTTTCGACCACAGAATTTTGGTTATCCGAAACGTGCGGCTTCGGATTTTGACCTGAATCGTTTGAACTTATTAATCGCAGTGATTGAACAACGCACTAAACTAAAACTAGATGACAAGGATATTTTTCCTCAAACGTGGTGGGCGGGATTAAAATTAAAGATTCAGCAGCAGACCTCGCAGTATGCCTTGCGATTGCTTCGGCGGCAGCAGGACGCAAGCTCAGTGAAGAATATGTAGTGTTCGGCGAGGTAGGGTCTGGGTGGAGAAATTCGCTCCGCTTTTTCGCCCCAGACCAAAGAATTGGTGAAGCGAAAAATTGGGCTTCAAACACGCGATTGCACTCAGCAACAATTCATGATAAATTCGTGATTCCAGTCAAAGATTTACGCACGACTTTAATTAAATATGCGAACGAATAGAATACGATGAGAATTTTAGGAATTGACCCAGGTACAGGAATTTGTGGTTTTGGGAGTGATCGAAGTAAAACAGACTGGTCGCGCCAAAATGATTGATAACGGTGTGATTGTCACGCCACATACCCACTTTCAGAACGCCTACTCGATATTTATGAGTCGATGCATGAGATTATTAAATTAAACAAGCCGGATTGCGTGAGTATCGAAAAACTTTTCTTCACCAAAACGTAACGACTGGTATTTCGGTGGCAGAGGCCAGAGGGGTGGTGCTTTTGGTTTGCAAACAACACAAACTGCCAACTTTTGAATATACGCCAAACGAAATCAAAAGACGATGACCGGTTATGGTTCGGCTGATAAAAACAGATGCAGGAAATGGTAAACATGCATTTTGGATTTAACTAGCGTACCAAAACCGGATGATGCGGCTGATCGCTTTGGCCGCCGCATTACTCACTCTTTGATGCACCGATATTAGATTATTATTAGATACTATTAGACTACCTGCCCGACGCCCACCGGATGGGCATCGAGTATTTCATAAAAATTATTCGTGATGACTTCGTCGATGATGCCGTAGTCCTTTAGCTTCATCAGCGGACATCCAGTTATCACGATCCATATCTTTAATGATTTGGTCGACTTTTTACCAGTATTTCTTGGCGAGAATTTCAGCGAGGCGTTTCTTCAAGAAAATACCTTCCTTGAGCATGATTTCCTGATCGGTAATCTTGCCCTGAGTACCAGAACTTGGCTGGTGAATCATCACACGAGCATTTGGCAGAGCAAAACGTTTACCCTTAGCGCCACAGCTGAGCAACATGGCCCCCATGGAGGCTTGGAGACCGATACCAATAGTTTGGACATCTGGTTCGATATAATTCATGGTATCAATAATGGCGAGACCATCGTAAACAGAGCCACCTGGAGAGTTAATGTAGAGTTTAATATCTTTCTTTCGGATCTTCATGCGCGAGAAAGAGGAGCTGAGCCACCACGAGGTTGGCAGTATGTGCATTGACATCCTCGCCGAGGAAGATAATGCGGTCATTCAGGAGCCTAGAGTAGATGTCATAAGAGCGTTCACCACGATTGGTGGTTTCAATGACGGTTGGGACGAGATAATCTTTGGGGTTCAAATTAGTTTGCATAATAATTTCCTTTCCTTATTTTTGAGATCTCGAGTTCATTAGAAACGGCGTTGAATTAATCTGGTCTCATTAGCTGATTTTTCGAAAGCACATGATTGTTATATTCGGTAATTTGCTGATTAATGGCGTCGATAGATTGCTGGATATTCTGATAAGTTGACTCATGACGACTGATGCGCGCTTCCAGGATGGCACGTTCGTTTTGATAGCGCCAACCAGAAATATTGCCAGTTCAACGCGTCGATTAAAAATCCAGGATTAATTGATTTAAAAGCATTGGTTTCTTTATTGTAGGCCCTCAGTTTGCTGATTAATGGCAGCCTGCTTGGCGTCGATTTCGAGATTTTAGTGAAGTAAGTTTGTCATTAAGCTTTTGAAAAACGGAGCGATATTGCTGATTAAAATCTGTGATGGTCTGACGGTGCTGAAAATAGGCGGCGTAGTGGTTTTTCGAGATATTCCGACAACTCCAGCGACTTCGGTACCGAGACGCGAATGTAATTCATCATAAAAATCATCTTCAGAATAACTCTCGATCGAGTACGAATCTCGTGATCGGCCGGGAAGATTATCGTAGGCCTTTTTGATTTCCTCATTCAGGCGATCCATCTCCCAGAAGGGACGCGCTGATAAGCAGCATGAAGCATTTCATGAGCCGTAGTCACCCTCGATTACTCCTGGAAGATCGTTCGACTCGACATGATAGAGATAAATGCGATCACTATCGTGGACATAACAGCCCAGGACGTAGACTTCATGGTTATGCGAATGACAGCTCTGATTAAAGGCCTGTTTTTCTTGCAAGGCTGGATGAGTAGCAAGCAAAGTTTTCGAACCTTTTTCTGTAAGATGAAGTTTCTGACGTAAGGCTTTCAAAGGTGCCAGAGATTTGAAAATTGTACCCCTTAATGTCATCCTGCAGACAGATGAAGGCAAAAGGCGCCAGCGAAAAGTGTACCAAAATCACAAGGCCGCTAGCAAGTCGGCGAGTGAGGTACTGCGCCGACGAGACTGAATCGAGACTTCTGACGGTGAATTTTCCATATATATTTTCAGTGCTTTCGATCTTTAATTTAAGCTTATCACCTTTTAAGCTAATTTGGGCGATTTGTCCTGGGTAAAAATTTCTTCCGCAATAATTGCGTCAGAGAGTAAGGTTTCCAAATTATCTTCGATAGCTCGGCGTAATGGCCTGGCACCATAGCGATCAAAACCTTTTCGATAAGGAAGTCGCGCACCTTAGTGTCAAGCTTCAAGCCGATGGCTTTTTCGGCAAGACGCTTTTTCAAATCTTCAATCATATTATCAAAGATTTCTTCGACTTGCTTTTACGAGAAAGCGCGTGGAAGACTTCGATAGCATCGAGACGGTTAATGAGCTCTGGACGCATAGATTTCTTCAAAGCTTTCATCGCGGCATTTTTACTGGCTTCGTAATCTTCGGTGATAAATCGATCCTGGTTTTTGATGACTAGAGAAACCGAAGGCCGATCATTATACATTTCGTCGGAACCGAGGTTGAAGTCAGAATCACGATAGTGTTATTAAACTCTCACACGGTTGCCTTGACCATCGGTGAGAACACCGTCTTCGAGAATTTGCAGCAGCATATTAAAGACATCTGGGTGAGCTTTTTCAATTTCGTCAAAGAGCACCACGGAATATGGGTGACGACGCACCGATTCGGTCAATTTACCACCATCGTCATAGCTAACATAGCCAGCTGGCGCACCGACCAGAGCGAGAAACGTTGTGTTTTTCACCAAATTCTGACATATCGATTTTTAATCAGAGCATTCTCACCACCGAAGACTACGCGGGCGATTACGAGCAAGTTCAGTCTTACCTACACCAGTCGGACCCATGAAGAGGAAGGAGCCAATCGGGCGCTGGATCACTGATGCCGGAACGACCACGACGAATAGCCTTAGCCACGTCATGAATCGCTTCATCTTGACCAATAGATGGCCTTATCGAGATGGGCTTCTAATTTCGAAAAGAACTTTCAATTCACTACCATGCACCTTGGAAACTCGGGATACCGGTTTTTAAGAGAAATGGCTTTCCAGCGAGATTTTCTCTTCAGTGAGGACCGGTGAAACATTTTCATCCACGCCAGCCTGTCTCGAGGATTTGATTTTTCCTCCAATTTAGCGAGACGAGTTTTGTAGAGACGGCCTTTTCGAAGTTCTCGGCTTCAGCGCTTTCTTCAATTTTTGTTGAAGAGATTCGCGCTCAATCTTAATTTTTATATTCGCCACCACTTTTGTCAGCGGCAACCTTAGCGATAGCACCAGCTTCGTCAATCAAGCATCGATCACCTTATCCGGCATATAGACTGATCATTAATATAACGCTTTGACATACTGACGGCGGTTTCGATAATCTTATCCGGAATCACCACGCCATGATGTTTTCTCACGCGACGAATTCCCTTCAAAATACGCACTGTAATCATATCGGAAGGTTCCTCGACGATAACGGTTTGGAAACGACGTGCTAGAGCCTTATCTTTTTCGATTGACTTGCGATATTCGTCCATGGTAGAAGCACCAATCAGATGAATCGGAGGCCACGCGCGAGAGCTGGTTTCAAAATATTCGCAGCATCCAGGCTACCCTCAGAAGAGCCGGCGCCAGTCAATAGATGAATTTCGTCGATAAAGAGAACAAGGTCCTACTTTCAATAGCTTCGTCGATGATACACTTTTAATGCGCTCTTCGAAATCTACCACGGAATTTTGTGCCGGCAACCGCAGAACTGAGGTCGATTTGATAAATTTTCTTGCCAATCAAATTGCCCTGGCACCTCATTTTTGGCGATACGAGTGCGAGGCCTTCAACAATGGCGGTCTTACCACACCAGCTTCACCGATCAGCACAGGGTTGGACTTGGTGCGACGAGAAAGTACGGTGAGAGCACGTCTCAATTTCACGATCACGACCAATTACAGATCGAGGCGACCTTGGATCGATCTAGATTCCGTGAGATCCACGCCGTACGGTGAGCCACTTGAGCGGACGTTTACGCTTAAAGTCGTTTTTCTTTTCGATCGATCTTGGCTTCTTCGGCCTGTTTTTCGGCAAACTCTTCAATAGTTTTCGATAATTCCGTAAGATCGACATCGAGACCTTTGAAGAATCAAGCTGGCGCGAGAATTTGGCTGGCGAATCAAAGCATAAAGTAGATGCTCAGTGCCAATTAATTTAATCCCGCTCTTTCACAAAGTTGGAAGCGAGGCGCAGAGTCAAAACAGCGGCTTCTGAAAGTGACATCACGGCTCATATCCGCCCCTGGAACTTCGATGGCGGTATGGTTCATCAGTTTTTCAACTTGGTCGAGATTCACATCCTCATCGAGCGAGGAACGCGCACCGGTGGAAATATCCTGCGAAAGAATACTGAGAAGCAAATGCTCGGTGCTCATGTAGCCGTTATTATAACGCTTAGCATAATAATCGGATTTCTGGAGCGCAAAACGAGCATTCTCTGGTCAATTTATTCATTATTTGCAGTAAATTCATCTTGCATAATTCTATTGTATAGCAACATTAGCACTGCCAAGCAATGAGTGCTAATTATTTCCAGCTCCAAGACAGGTTTCAGGTAATTATTACAAAACTAACAGAGGCGGATTTTTAGATTATTCGGTTTTCAGGACTTCGAGACCGGGGAGAGTGCCATGAATTAAGAATTCGAGACTAGCGCCACCACCGGGTGGAAACTAAAGAAAAATTAGTGGAGGCTGGTCAGCATAGCGGTTTTGTAAGAGGTTTTCTACGAAGCCTCGTGGTATCACCGCCGCAGATTACGGAGAGACTTTCTGCTGAGTTTTTAGCACCAATAGATCTCGGCAATGATTCTGGAAGCAAAATCAGCAGGTGTTTTTCGGTGAGACCGAGAGTGCCATTCCAGATAATAGTGAGATTTTTAGCACGAGATCGATTAATTGATCGAGGGATTTAGGGCCGATATCGAGTTTGGCGCCAGATTCGATCCTCAGTTAAAATCAGAGGCAACAGTAATTTGAGGGTAAATCTGAAGTGAATCCATCGGCAGCGATTTTACCACGACAAAAATATAATCAGAAAGCGAAGCAAAATGTTCGATGAGAGGGATTTATCCTTGACCTTAGCCCCACCAATGATTAGTAGTACAGGGTGAAGAGGATTTTCTGTACCTTTCTTTTAGATTTTCGATTTCTGTTCGACAAGTAAACCCATGACGCTCGGAAGTAGCCGCGGCAAGGCGTCAGTGGAAGCGTGGGCGCGATGTAAAAACATCGAAACCGTCCTGAACAAAACAATCTGGCTGAACGAGATCGAAGATGGCCTGAGCAAAAGTCTATCGAATTCTCTTCCTCACCAGGGTAAAAGCGTAAATTTTCTAGCAAAATCACCGCACCTTCTGGAGGCTTCGAGATTAATTGCTTGGTAGCCTCGCCGGTAGTTTCGGAGTGCAAGACTCTGCGTTGCAACAAATGAGAGAGTTCAGCGGTACGACTGGTCGAAAGGAGAAAATTCCGCATAACCTTCCTCTGGACGACCGAGATGAGAAATGATTACCAGTCACCCTGATGATCCAAGAGATACACTGAATGAGTAGGAGAGGGATTTTTCGATACGTAAATTATTCTCTGAATAATACCATTTTTCGAGCGGACACATTATAATCCGTACGAAGTAAAAATCAGTTTGATGTTCGGGGTAAAAATGAAGATTGCGATACATGTTTTAATTATACCGCAATCTCCTAATCGTGCTAAAGCTTATAACTAAATGCTACGAATTTGATAGTGTCCGTACCACCAATCACGTTTGGTTGACAGAAACGATCACACGCGAGCACCTTATCTTCGCCTGGTTTAGTATTGACGTAGCCAGAAGCCTTGAGTTCTTGTACGAGATCGATGCCATAATTTCTCAGAGAATGGACGCTCGAAGCTAGCGTTAGCGTAATTCAAAGCTAATTGGCTAGGGCCACGCTTATTCGAAGTCACAGAGATGATTGGGAGATTTGGAGCGTTCAGCGGAGATCGAAACACGCAGTAGCACCAGAGGCAGTCTCACAGACGATGACATCGGCGTGAATTTTTCAGCAAGGCTGACAGCAGCATTAGCTACAGCGTTGTATCTCACGATTTTCACCCGTGACATCTTGATCGATTGGGTCGACCTTGGAATGGTTCTGAGTGTAAAGAATGATTTCGTTTCATTTGCTTCACAGCTTCGATTGGGTATTTACCGCTGGCAGCTTTCATCGGAAAGCATGACGGCATCAGCACCCTGAATCACAGCGTTGGCAACGTCAGAAACCTCAGCGCGAGATGGACTAGGACTATCGACCATGGAGCCGAGCATCTGGGTAGCTACGATACAGAGTTTTTACCGTGCTTGCGGCAAAGGCTGATTAATTTTACGCTGAACGATAGGAACAACTTTCGTTACCAGCTTTCGACAGCCATGTCACCATCGGGCGACTCATAATGCCATCAGCAGCCTGAACGATAGCCCATTTTTCATCAGTTTCGATAGTTTTTTGGTTTCGATTTTAGCAATAATTTGAGCGGTAGAACCGAGAGAAACCAAGATCGACTGGAGTCTTTTCGACATCATCCAGCGCTGGATGAAGCTCATGCGCGTACGTAGTCGAAAACTCGCGGGTGGCACCGAAATTCGATGTCAGCCAGTATCTTTTTCGGTAATCACATCACCACCGAAAGTTCGGTATCTGAAGGTTGAGACCCTTTGCGGCTCATAATCGTACCTTCGTTTTCGACCCAAACCTGATAGCGGTTTCGCTACGATTTCCGTGACGAGTAGATCGAATTTTACCATCGAAGATGAAGAGAGGTTCATCAGACCTTTCATGACGCTCAGCAGGAGATTGTACTGAACTGGAAGAAGCGTTTGAACCAGTCAGTGTTCAGTGACGGCATAATCGAGGAATCAATTCGTCACCTGGTTTCACTGCATACATGATTATCTTTAATCTACCCGAGGCGAATTTTAGGACCTTGAATATCCTGGAGAATGGCGACAGAGCGGGACCTTTTCTCAGCAGCTTTTTAATCCAAGACGATTTGCTCATCGCGTTCTTCGTAACTTCCGTGAGAGAAGTTGAGGCGGCGCAGTTAACGACATCAGCCATGACTAACTCGGTATTTTTCTTCAGTGAAGACGGCTGACCGACGGTAGCCAAAATTTTTAGTTCTTTATATAGTTTTACTCATATCGTTTGATATTATAACATAATTGTGATTATCTTGCGTTTTCGTGGTAAGATAAACATATCTGCGTGGCGCAGTTGGTAGCGCGCGGTTGGGACTGCGAGGTCGCCAGTTCGAATTCGGGTCACCCAGACCATGAAAATTAGATTCTACCAAACTGGCGGAACGTCCCAAGGTAAACGCTCAGTTCGAAATCTGGGTCACCCAGACCATTCATGAGGAAAATAAAGAAAATTTATTTTCTATTCGATCGACGCAGAATGGAAGATTTTTGCGAAAAGCAAAAAGCTACCATGAAATGATACTGAATAGACTGGAGCGATTCCAGTCTTTTTGGGTTATAAATAATTATTAATCTTTTTATAGTCGATATCATACCAATCTTTAGTTTTGCGATGAGACTCTTCATCATTTGTAACTTTATAATTAATAACATCAGTGTTTTGAAGAATTGTACCGTAATGCTTCCTCTAATTCTATCACGTAGAAATATTTTTGATAGCATTAGGGCATCTTATATAAAGTGTCGCTCCCCACATAATAAAAAGCCACCACAACGGCTATATAATTTTCACTATGTATTCTTAGATTGTGGCTTTGACACCTTTGCTTGTGCCATAACAGTCACCCTTTTATTCTGCTTTATTTCATCGAGTGCCTTTACATCTTGCAGCTCAGGATAGAAAACAAGGTAGTTATTAGTTAGTAAGTCCTTACTTTGGTAAAATACATGACGGAGCATTCCAACCGCGTGCACTATAATGTACATCAATATAAAAATCGCTTTCACCCTTATCCACGAGTGTCGGTGTGTGTAGACGTTATGACCCCACTCTCTGGGGCTTCCGCCAATCGACAGGTAGACAGAATGGTAATCCTTCAGTATCATAGCTCCAGCTAACTTCTCGCTCGCCTGACTTCCATAAGGCGTAACATAAGCCCAGCCGAACGCCATCATCATAAACTTTCAACGCATACTCCGGCATGTGCACTCTGGGGTATAATCCGTAATCGATCCGATGCCGCCAATGTGGCAGCCGCGCAGGTGTCGCAGTGAGTGTGGGTGCAGAAGAGAGGGTCAAAATGATACTTTAGCTTTCAAACATAAGCTACCGCTGCCAAAGAAGAATCCAAAACACTAGGGGTTTCCTTTGGAAATAATAAATATCATACTTATACTGAGCGATTCCAGTCTTTTTAGTTATATAGATAATTAATCTTTTATAGTGTATATTTTGTCTCAAGGAATTTTCAGTTCTTTTCATCATCAGGGCCGTCAAAGCCTAGACGTCAAATTTACTTTCAAGCGAATACATTAGATATTCGCGATCGTGAAATGATGTTTCTGATTTTCGAAATGAATTTATTTAGCTCCACATTCCATCAATAATATATTAGCACACAAGCTTACTATCACTAAAACGATACAAACAATCACGGCAGTAATATAGAGCTTTTATCGCCCGCCAGCTTGCGGCTTTTTGAGCATTATCGGTCAGCCATATTTTCCTTTTATTTTGACAGTTTTGACTTTCTTCCCGCTACCTGCATTAGTATATTATAGAAAAGTGTTTATGAATAAATATAACCCCTGAGAAGTGGGTTATTTTTGGATTTTAGAGTAACGAGACTACTTATGTGTCTCGATATGCTGCGAGTTTCACGAATCACATTAACCTTAATCACACCCTGGGATAGCTCATGGTAGCTTCAATCTCGGGCAATATCACGAGAGCTAATTTCAAGGCGGTAAGATCATCAATTTGTTTTGGTTCGACAATCACACGAATTTCACGACAGCGGAACTGCATAGCCTTATCGATGCATTCAGCCAGTAGCGATATTTTCTAATCTCTTTCATACGTTCAGCAAAAGTTCTCAGCGGAAATATTGCGGGCACCCGGGACGAGCAGCAGAAATCGCATCACAATCTTCACGATAATAGCTTCTGACTGTGCAGCGCTCAATATCGTTATGATGAGCGGCGATAGCGTGAGTAGCGATCGAAAGACCATATGGCAAGTCTAGCACCACTCTAGCGTGCTTACCCTTCAATCTTATGAGTGATAGTTTTACCCGACATCGTGAAGCAAAGTAGCAGTCTTAGCCACACGAACATCAGCACCGATTTTTCAGGATCATGCCGTAAAGCATTCTCAATCGAGTGCAGAAACATTTTGACCATGGAAGTACGGAATTTGAGCTCGCCGAGCAAATGTAAAGATTTAAGGAATACCAATCACACCGACTTCACGTGGCAGCATCTCTACCGGCACGCACGACTTTTTTCGATTTTCATGTTCAGCCTTTAGCGACGGCATCTTCGATACTGGATGGGTTAATACGACCATCTTCATCAAAGCGCTCCAAAGCATAACGTGCAACTTGGCGAGACTCGGGTCGAAGGAAGAAAGCACTACCATACCTGGAGTAGTCGTCGACCATAATATCCACGCCGGTAGCGTTGGAGGGCCTGAATATTACGAGCCCTTCCTTACTGATGATGCGACCTTTTCATTTCGTCATCCGCAACTTCAAAGCCGTGACCAAGAATCAGCAGTGACTTCGGAAGACATACGTTCCATAGCAGTAATCTAATAGGGCCTGAGCAGTTTCATCGATGTCGCGACGAAGTTCTTTTTGCTCCTTAGGTAATCAAAGCCGACGAGATCATCTTGATATCTTTTTCGGTCATCTCGATCAGCTTGTCCTTTAGCGTCAAGCTTGTGTGAGACCGGCAATCCAACTTTTTCTTGTTGCTGTTTGTCGCGGATCTGATGAATTTCTGAGTTTCAAATCATCAATTTCACGTTCTTGTTGGTTAACTTTTTCCGAACGTTTTTCTAATTGATCGAAACGATTATCGAGTGAGGTTTCACGCTCAGAGAGACGCTTTTCGGTTTGGCGCCAATCTTTGCGACGAGCTCTCTCTTGTTGAGACTTGTCGGCAATCACTGCCAGCTTCTTTTTAGCCTTTAAGAACGATGTCGGCAGCCTCGCTTTTTAGCCTTGACGAATGAGATCTTCGGCCTCTGGCTTTGCCACCAGATTCATTCTTCTTGTTATAGACCAGGACAAAACCGAACCACAAACAATACCAGCAATAATACTGAGTGCTATCGAATAAACATTTGACTTCACTTTTCTATTTGTCGACGCCAATATCTTCATCATATCGGCAGTTTTACAAAATTAACAAAATTATTTAATAAATCAAAATCCCTGTCTTTGATTTTATCATAAAGACCGCCTTATTCGTAGGTTTTTCGAGGGCAAAAATCATATTGTCGAATGATTTGATTGGATGTGGTTTCGAGACCGAGCTCTGCACCATCCTTACTACTGACGGTTGGGTCGGTGTAGAAAGAAATATAATCCTTGTAAGTCGTAACCTTGGTGCCGAACGTCACCAGTAGAAGCTCGAAAATCACCTTCAGAAACTGGCACACGCACGAGACAGCCTTTTGCTTGCCAAGATTTTTGGCCGGGAATGAAAATTCTCCTGCTTGGCCTGGACGCCCTTTTGAATACTCATTGAAAACAAATCGAATTGCGATATTCTAGGTGTTTAGGACATAGCTCATGGTGGAAAGATTATCTGGGACTTTCAATTTGATATTCCAGTCAGAGAGATAAATGTAACCGAGAGTGGTTTTATAAACTGGAACATCGGCTGAGTGGAAATTTTCGCCACACCAGAAGACTCTTCGACAGCGGCGATGATTTGAGACTGTTCTTGATGGTGTTATTCGCAGTAGTGATTTTATCACCTTGGGAAATGCCATAAACTAGACCGATTAGGCTTAAAACGAGGAATAGTACACTGAGAATACTCGAAAACCATGGCCATGGTGGTCATCTTCTTCAAGGCTTTCATACGGCAATAAATCGAGGGTCTTTTTCTTGGCTTCTTTTTCAGCCCTTGGCGGCTTCAGCAGATTTTAGTCGCATCGGTACTTGAATCCACTAGTGAATTTTTCTTCAAAATGAGTTGGCGAAGCGACTGAACGTTGAGCTGATTATAGACAATTTCGCCTGTTATTTGCTTCTGAGCTGGATTTTTCTGAGTTTCGGTAGTTTGGTTCAACATGGCAGATTTCTGATGGATTGATTGATCATGCTCTGATTAGAGTTCGGGATTACCATTACGAGCGGCTTGAGTAAAGCATTTTCACCAAAACGGATTGGAGTTATCAGTGATAAAAATTATTGGTAGTCGGTGAGCAAAAATTCTGCTCAGCAGAAGCACTGGTGAAGTGCAATTATTGGACTTGATAGGCACTAGCTGGGTCTTTCAGCAACTGGAGCAGACACTGGGTGGACTGAGGAGCAGAAAAAGGCAGAATTATCATAAAGAGATTAGCTGGACTAGGGACAGAGGCTGAGGAGCGGTATCACTGACTGCTCGGAAGTCGTTTATGAAAACTTGGGTTGATTAGAACCTGGCATCACCTGAGGAGTTGCAGGATGAGAGGCCAGCAGAAAAAGTCACACCACCGATGGTTTGGGTTTTTGGTTGTTTTGATTTTGATGAAGATTCGATCCATGAATTTCCTTATATCATATATTATAGCACGCGTGAAATGTGCGCGGAATGGGACGCTTATTTTTGAAGGAGATGGGTCAAGTGAAGCACCCGTGAGTTAGGCAGAATGATTGGTACGACTTCCGTCCTGATTTTTCAAAGGAATTTGCAACCGATCGGCCAGGGTATTCACCACGGCAGCACCAATACGGAGTCCGGTGAAAGAACCTGACCAAGAAGAACGTGATTTCGTGAGATTGGTCCAGTCGGCCTGATTTTCAACAAGTTTATCATGGATGAAAGTAAAAATTTTGCTCGGCTAATTGATTTTTGAGGAAACGAACATTCTTATCGTCGAGTTTTAGGATGGTCTTCCGTAGAAGTGTCAAGGCAAGTTTCATTTTAATGCTCCGAAGTGAGATTTGTTAAATTAAGCGGACTACCGTCATCATTAATGAGAATTTCTAGAGCGCAAATGATTGGCAGGAAGAATTTCACCACCGTATCCGCTCACTCAATAACAGTAACAGTATGGGGGTCCCTAGAGAGTTTTTCAAACAAATCTTCCCACCATGATACCAGGATTTTCTAGGGCGATAAAAATCGTAGTGCATAGTTTCTGACCACGCGAATTTTCATAGACTTTTGAAATAGTGAAAGTCGGAGAAGTAATCTCTTCGGTAATTTTCGAGACCACGAGCGAGACCCTTAGTGAAGGTAGTCTACCAGCACCAACGTCACCGACTAGTTCGCATCACGCAAGGCAAAGCGTCTCGAGACTGCAAAAATCTCGCGCATTAAATTTTCCGCAAAATCAATCACGGCGGCTTCATATGGTGAGATTTTTGTATTCATGTTCTATATTATAATTCCTCCGTTCGAAAATGAAAATTTTATGCTATAATTTAGCTATGAATATCGATCCACGTGGCGCCAAGCGCAAACATCAAAAAGGAACGCGACCAAACTTAGTCCTAACTTCAAAAACTCTCCAATCAAATTCGTCTGGAAACTCTGAGTTCGAAAATTATTCGTGGACTAATGATTGTGGTGGTCCTGATTTCGGTTTGTAGTGTGGGTTTTCTTTGTTAGTAAAGAAAAATGTGACGGCTGAAGCATTGGCGGAAAAACAGTTTCAAGAACTGGCAAAGAAGCTACTATGAGGATTTTTCTCATGATAATTTTGTGAATAGCCATAAGGAAGAAAATGACTCGCTAAGGGTGCGGAATTTGTTTCTAAGCCATATCTGAAGACCGGGTTTCCAATGGTGAAGTTACGTAGACTGCTGAGTTATAGCGACGAAAAATAATCTTGACAAACGCATTTATTTTGAACATAAAAATTAACTCTGCAACAAAGACTTGTCTTCGGTGACGTTCGCCGCATGCTCATTTGGCAAAACCGACTACACTATGGATCCGATTTTAAGCTGCGAAAAGTTGAAAAATTAAACTTCGAGATTTTTAAAAATTAGAGTTGCCGATAAACTGTTGGTAACAGAAAAGTACATTTCGGAATTGGTCTCTTAGTATAACGGTTAGTACAACGGGTTTTCATCCGTCAACGCGGGTTCGACTCTGCAGAGCATCACCATAAATATAAAAAGCACCGCGAGGTGGTTTTTATTTATGATATTTACCGGAGGCGAGCCAAGGGTTCGCACCGAAGGTTTTGACACTGCGTAGCAAATGGCAACCTCCGAGAGATCACCAACATGAAAAAGACCCTCATGGGTCGTATGTTTGATTATTTTTCGAGGGGCGTAAACCTTTAGGTTCGGTCTTTCAAGGAGAGAGTTAAAAAGTAGAATTTATTCTGCTTTTTAATAATCGACGAGAAAGAAAATGCGAAGCATTACTCCCGCAGAAACAATATCAAGGATAATTATCTAGACCAGAAACTATTCTCCGAAAGATTTAGAGAGCTACTCTGAACCATTGTCGGCCTCGTTTTTTAGCGTGCAGAGTCCTTGCAGAAAGAATATCTCGCACATGGAGACTTTTTGATTGCTTTCTCGTTACAAATATCTTCCGTGCGTAAACGATTAATCACTAGCGTAGTAGTGTACAACCGAGACTATTGGAGGCCGTGACTTTTCACGATATTTTCACCGTATTTCAGAGAAAAACCTGGACAAAAAGTGTCGAATCAGTATCGGTGGGGAGATTATTTCTTTGGTATTTTTGCCCATCCAGTTCAACAGTCCATGAGATCGAGATGCTTATTTTCGGCTGCACGATTCGCGACATCAAAATGAATTTTTCCATTGCTTTCAAGAAAATTTGGTGAGTGGGGGCGAATAATTTTTATCAGTGACAGTGAGATGAATTTGCCCATTCTTTTTTCTTTCTCTTCGATAAAAATCATTTTCCACGGAGCGATCAACCCAAACATTGATACCAAAAAGGCGATTCGCCTGCTATACCAACCAAAAAGCCACCGTGAACTAGAATAGCCGCAATGAAAAGCACTACCATACCGCCATTCATGGCAAAAAGTTAAAGACAGCAGGATTGTTTTTCTATTCAAAAATCCAGCAATCGGGAAGAAAATAAAAAGAATAATCAGAATACCGAGCGGGATATAAAAGCAATCAGTCCGAGCAGGATAAATGAACAAAACCACATATGTTTATTATATAAAAACCAAAATCTTGATAGAAGCTTATGGCTATTTCGGTAGCGAATGAGCTACCCCGGTTGGGGCACTTACTTTGTTCCGATGGGGTACGTTTTTATTTAGAGATTAGCGAGTATATTTTTCGTTCAAATTGTAGTCATAAGTCTCGGCTTCGGTAAACCAAAGGGCGACTTCTGCTTGGCTTCTTCTGACTGTTGTAGCTACGCACGAGGTGGCACTCGTCGAGTCATGAGAATTGGCATGGCCAAAGCTCATATGTGAAAAATCACCACGAATGGTACTCATCTCGGCAGATTTTTGGCTCAGTGGAACCAACAATCTACGAAACTAAAAGCGACAGCTTCGATACCTTCAAGACACATCGTGATAATCGGCCGCTCATCATGTAGTCGAGATTGTAACGATAAGTTTCTTCACCACGACGCGAAATCAACTTACCGATACCTTCATAATGTTGCTTAAATAATTCCCGATCTGGGCTGACCATTTTCATACCGACGATTTTGAGGCCAACGCGCTCAAATCTTGTAAATTTCGACGACGATACCACGTTGAACGGCATCCGGCTTCAAAATTAACAAAGTACGTTCAATATAATCTGCTCTTGTGTTTTCGTCCATGTTTTCTCCTTATAAAATCTTGATATTTCCCCAGTATATCACAATTTCAGAGGTTACTCACAACGAACTGAGTTAATCAATTCACGACAACCACCGGCACGAAATTGTAATTTTCTCGTAAGTTTTCACGAATCACTTCATACAATTCCTTTCGAACTTAGGTGTAGACCTTGGCGAGATCGACAAAATTTCAGAGGAAATTGGTAGAGCAAAATTTAAGTGCCTACTACGTTCAAAATCACGAAGTATTTTTGGCATCATCCGCGGCGCGACGTCATTTCCACAAAAATCGACCGAGCCATCATATCTTTACTCGAAGAATGTAACCAACGATAAGTCGCTTCATTAGCCTGAGCCTTTGAGGGTGGCCCATTTTCACCATATTCTTTTAGGCGCTGATTACCAGATTCGCGCAGGATTTTTGGTAGCATTAAGAATATCAGCTTGGTCCAGTCGGAAGTCTTATTACCTTCGATCACACTCATTTATGCCAGACGGCGTAGAGGTCGAGAGCTTATATTATCCTCATCACCACCATTTGTGGCGTTAAAAACTGTACGGAAAGCGTCGAATTTACGTGACCAATCTCTTTATCTTTCAAGACGCCGGCAGAATTACCAAGTTTAGTAACCAAATTGCTATCGATACCGGGCTCATATTTTTGTTTACAATCTTCGATATATTTTTGATAAATTCTTATTGAAGTGGCGGAATTCGAGAGCGTATTCAGAAAATTTTATTACAACCAACATCGCCGCGAATTTTGGTAATCTGATTTTTAATTTCTTTCGCTGTGGAATAAGTCACAGAATAATCAGTGAAAGGCACCGGTAGCCTGGGCCAATAATGGTAACGAGAATAGCTAGAACGATGAGACCAGCTGGGGTGGCAATCATGATAATTTTTGGCGCTTAGTGGCGTGAGTGAAAAACTTTACAGGCTGGAATCAAATTGAGTTTGGTACGCTCTTTTTGCCTGGAGTTTCTGGAGCGGCATTAGGACCGACACCGGCTGGAAACCATTCGAAAGCACCTCACCAGAAGTTGGGGGCTCTTCCATCACCACAGAACTACCAGAAGTCGGTTCGTACCGACGCGCTTCCCTACCATATCAATTTGGACTTTTAACAAACTGTTTCATCATATTGGATTTGCTTGGTATTTTTGGTTATTTTTGGTCGCTAAAGAGTTCGCTTACAGAATCAGTTTTATCCATAATCACATTATATCATACAGGTGTTATAATTACCTTATGGATATTTCTGAATTAGTGGCGGATTTTCTGGAATCACTAGAAATTGAAAAAGGTCGTTCGACGAAAAACGGTAGAAAAATTACGGGCTTTATCTAGACGATTTATTGACTTAATCACGGAAGATTTTTGAAAGTCAAGAAATGATTAAGCCTTCCGATATTACACCGGAAATTTTGCGCCGTTTTTCGCTTAAAATTAAATCGGTTTTCCGACAATCAAAACAAGGAACGTTTATCGGCACTGACTCAGAGTTATCACTGATCGCCTAGAGGATTTTTCAAATACTCCGCCAGCGGAATTAAAAGTTTAGACCCTTCCCTGATTGATTTGCCACGAGCTGCGAAAAACAAGTAACTTTTTACACTTCGACGAAATTGAAAGACTGCTGAGGAAATTCCGCTGGATACCGAGTCGGGACTAAGAGATCGCGCGATTATTGAACTACTCTGGTGGCTCACGCGTGTCGGAACTTTGTAGCTTAAATCAGCGATTCGATTAATTTGGAACGTCGAGAATTTATGGTACGTGGTAAGGGTAAAAGATCGTCCAATCTTTTATCGATAAATCCACAGTGGAATGCATCGAAGATTACTTGAATATGCGAACCGATACTTTGCCGGCCCTGTTCCTGAATAATTCTGCGAATCAACAAATTCCATCCACGAGTGGTGATTTTCGCAGACTAACACCACGCTCAATCGAGCGAATTGTGCAAAAATACACAAGACTGGCTGGAATTACTACACGTAACACCACACACCATGCGTCACAGTTTCGCCACTGATTTATTAATGAATGGGGCGGACATTCGTTCAGTACAAGTTTGCTGGGGCATGCAAATATTTCGACTACACAAATTTATACTCACATCACCGACCCGCACCTAAAAGAAGTGCACGAAAAATTTCATAGCGAATCGGAAGATTAGTGGGTGGAGAAAATATTCTGCAAAGAATCGGAAGATTAGTAGTTGGGAATATATTCTACAGAAAATCGGAAGATCGCGACAAGATAGATTCTACGGCAGGATCGGAAGATTAGTAAACCAGAAAAATTAGACGCAAGATTTCAGTCTGGATAATAATGTAATAATACAAGCTAGAAATAATGTAGGGGAGCGAAAGCGACGGTTGGCGATTTTTGGGATTTTTAACATGCGGTAGTTGGCGATGGCGGCCAGTAGATTGGAAAGGCCGAGCTCATAACGCCGAGCCCCAGCGACCAAGGAGAAGTGCGACAGAAACTAAAAGAATAAAATCACCACCACCAAACTAGAGGTTTTCACGGGAGAATTTATAGAGTAAAATAGATACCTGGTAGAACCAACATAGTGCCTAAGAAACGCAAAAAGTCACGGAGTAAATACTGCCAAATATCTTGTAGATGTAGAGAATTTTTACTAATAGAACTTCATTACCACGAGTCTCGATCAATAAATTTGAGTCCGTATTTAGTATATAAAGTTAAAAGAAAATAAATTCCAGACAAAATAATCAGAAGACGGAGTAGATTGACTGGCAATTCTAACCATTTCTTGTCATAAACTAGCAGTATCCACATAATAGTAAAAATCGCAAAGAGAAGCAGAAGTTTGATGAGTCTCAAAAATAACTAGAGGTGGCGCGAATCTGAGGGGACCAGCATGTTGTAGAATTTGTTGAATTAATGAGCCAGTACGAAAAGCAAAACTAGCAAAGATTATAGCTCATCATAATTTCGGAGAAAAATTCCATGAGGCCAATTTTTGGCTTTTACATTTTTACATTTACCGCCGAGAAAGAGCCAAGAAAAATCGGAATCAGCTCAAGACGACTCAGACGATGGCCAATAATGCAAGCAAACCGAGCGATTCCCTAGTTTTTACCTTCGAATGTAAGCGAATACGCCAAGCTTGGACAGCAGGCAAAAGAACCGAGCACCGCGCCGAAAATTGCGCCGAAAAATTAGAAAAATCCACTGAAGTTCAAACATTTTATAAATTTCCCGATAATGGTTTAGCTTTATTTTAGCATAAACCTCTTTGAATTTTTAGGGCGTAAAGCTTATGATTGGGATATAGATAAACAAAGTCCCAGACAAAGGAACAGACACATGTTTAAGCAAAAATAAAAAACTTTAAGCATGGTTTTTACCATCATTGAGGTAGTGCTCGTCTTAGCTGTCGCAGCATTAATCTTTCTCATGGTATTCGTTGCCGTACCAGCAATGCGAATCATGCAAAGAGATACTGCACGTGCTAACGACGTAAAACCGTCACCACCCAATTAAACTCATATCAATCTAACAAAAACGGGAAAAATTCCTAGTATGGACCAAGATGCCTACGTGAGTGGCCACACGGATGTCGATAACGACGTCTTCAAAACCGCTGACCTACTTCGGGCTTACTTTCATGATGCATACCTTATCGGTGTAGATACCAAACAGAAATTCTCTGATCCAGATGGTCAACCATATAGTCTTGAGATTAGCTCCTGTAAGGCAGCTGATAGCTACGATCCAGAAACAAAGGAATGTAAAAATGGTCAACGTACCAGCTACTCCTTCACTCAACAATCTGAAGGTACTGAAGACAACACTTCAAATGACCGCTATGCATCTAAGGGTACTGCTGGTCACACTATAAGTATTGTAGTGAACTCTACCTGTAATGATGAAACTGCCGTTCATTCAACTGGTGGTAACAAGGTTTCCATCCTTTACAAGCGTGAAGGTGGTGGTGTAATCTGCCGCTCCATCTAATCAATTTTAGATTAAGAAAATCTCCCAGTAATGGGAGATTTTTTATGTGATAAAAGATAGTTATGTGGGAAAAGATAAGAATGGATAACTTAGGCTATTTTGATTTTAGATTTTATTTTAGATTTATTTTTAGATTTTCACCATTTGAATTTCTCTTGAAGGTGATGCGATTTAAGAAATTGGTTAGCCTTGGAAAATGGCCCGGAGCCGAAAAATCCACGATGATAGGCAGAAAGCGGCGAGGGTGAGCCGATTGCAAAACTAGGTGCCTCGATCGATCGATAAATTTGGTTTTAGCCTGAGCATCAGAACCCCAGAAGATAACACTGGCATGAGGAAGTTTGACATTACAGTAATCTTAATCGCAATCTTCCGTAATTTGTTCCCAACCGATTTGACGATGTGAGCCAGCATGACCTCAACCGTCAGGATTACATTATTTAGAAGAAACACTCCTGCTCGAGCCATGGGTGAGGTCGCCGTTTTGAATAATGGTTTGACCAATGTCAGATTCTACCTCTTTCAAAATATTTCGAGGCTCGAGCGAGTTTAGCGGTTTGAACCGAAAAAGCTAGACCAAGTTCTGCGACGCCAGGGTGTGACAAGGGTCTTGGCACAAGAATTACTACCTTAATTTTTCGAGCGGTAACCCAAAACTCTAAAATTCGTGCAGGGCGGGATAAATTTCTTGTAGATTCAATGTAGACGAATTAAAAAATTCTATTAACGAATCGAACTTACCAGCCACAGTTCAGCTTGAAAAACTCACGAAACTCTGGCGATAAATCCGTCGAGGCGAGAAGTTCCGTGAGATTAATTTTAGTCATATTATTCCGCTTCTTCAGAAAATTGGGAATTATAAAGTTCAGCATAGAAACCATCTCAGCTTCATCAATTCATCATGATTGCCATGCTCGACAATAGCTCCCTCTTTCATCACGAGGACAATGTCGGCATTACGAATAGTCGAGAGGCGATGTGCACGACGAAAAGAAGTAGCGACCTTCGGTGAGTTTGTCGAAAGCACGTTGATAATTTGTTCGGTACGAGTATCGACATTGGAAGCGGCTTCATCGAGAATCATCATCTTCGGATTGGTACACTCGTCCGGGTGATAGTAAGGAGTTGTTTTTCACCGGCGGAAATATTATCAGAATCTTCAGAAATTTTAGTTTCGCAGCCATCTGGCAGAGACTTAATGAAGTGGTCCACGCCAGTCATCTTGGCAGCGGGCTTCGACCTGCTCGAAAGTAACATTGAAGAACCGTATTTAAGGTTTTCTAAGATGGAAGCCGGAAGATACTGAAAGTATCCTGAAGTACCATACCAAAGAGACTACGAACTTCACTCGCGTTTCATTTGTTTGGTGGAGATGCCATCAATTTTAATTTCACCGCTCTGAACATCATAAAAACGCATTAGGAGACTTACATATCGTAGTCTTACCGGCACCAGTCGGGCCCACGATGGCTACCTGCATACCAGGTTCGATTTTGATAGAAAAATCCTTAATAATTGGCTTCACGCCGTCGTAGCTAAAGTTGACATGCGAGAATTCAACTTCACCACAGAATTTATCATCTTTGGTGATAGATTTAAATTGGCTAGTAAAATCTTCGGCAGCTTCTTCTGGTTCTTCAAGGAAATTAAAAACACGATCAGCGGCAGCCAAGGTTTGCTGGATAGTAGAAGAAAGCTGCGCAGTGTCAGCGATTGGCTGAGTGAAACGACCAACTACTGCAAGAAAGCCAAGATACCTCCGGACCGTAAGGGCGCCAATTAGAGCATAATAGCCACCGAGCAGACAAATTCCAACAAAAGCCAAATCGAGGAAGAGGTGGGTGATAGGGTAGGTGAGTGAGCCATAAAATTCACCCTTAAAAGTTTCCCTGATAAAGTTTTTTCATTGACGGTAGCAAAATCTTGTTTGATTTCCGCATGATTATTAGCCTTGATGAGGAGCTGTCCGCCATAATTTTCTTCGATTTCAGAGTTTAATTTCTACTAGGTTTTGCGTTGCTTTTATAATATTCGAACCCTTTCTTTTACCACTTAGAAACAGCTAGCATGGAGATTGGCACCACGAATTACAGAGACGGCCGACATAGGGGATAGAAATATAAATCATCATGCCAAGGTAGTATACAAGAAGAGGAGATTAGTAATAACTTGAGAAACGGTTTGTGCAAGTGAAAAAGCGATAGTTTCACAGCATCGTTAGTCATAATCGACATAGTGTCACCATTCTGAGTTTTATCAAAATAGGACATCGGTAAACGCGAAAACTTAGCTAGGATTTGGCGCTTTTTATTTCTTTAGCATATTTAGCTGAAATAACTGCGCAACATAGCCATTAACATAATTCACAATAGCAGAGATAAAGGTAGAGACCGACTAGGGTTAAAAGTAGTGAGCTGATATGAGTGAAATTAATTTCTGACCAGCACGCAAAGCAGTCAAAAGCTTCAGTAGTAATGAGGCCCAAAAAGATATGGACCAGCCACCACCAGTCCGGCCGACATTAGCTAAACAGCGCCGAGCCGAGCAAAACCAAAACGATATCACAGAAGCGAAGAAGCGCTAATGGTCTGTTTAGAGGCTCGAGTGGTTTTCTTTCTGAGTGCTTTTGGAATACATATTATTTTCCCTCCTTAGCCTGGCGCATTTCCCCCGCAACTCTTCTTCCGAGAATTGAGACTTCAGTGATTTCTTGATAGGACTTTTACATCAGAAGTTCCAGGTGAGTCCCTTTCTACCATCTTGCCCTGGTCAGAGAACAATAATTTGTTCAGCTTCTTTAATAGTAGCTAATACGTTGCGCCACAATCAGCACGACAGTATCCTGAATTTCCGACTTCAAATCTTCTCGGAGCTATATCGGTTTTTCATATCAAGAGCCGAAAAAGCATCATCGAAAATCAAAAATTTCAGGTTGTGAGCTAGAGCACGAGCGATAGCGAGACGCTGCCTTGGACCACCGGGAAACGTGGTCACCTGCGAAATTGGCGCATCGTATCGATCTTTTAATTTGCAACAAATTCTTCCAGCTTGAGCAATTTTAGCGGCATGACGCATACGCGCATCAAGTTCCGATAAGTTTTTCGACACCATAAAGAATGTTACTGCAGCACGGTACCAGTGAAGAGGATAACCTTTCTGCGGAACGTAACCGATTTTATCCGATAAGGGCATTTTCGGTGTATTCCTTGGATGTTGAGATTATTAATTAAAACCCTCACCCTCGGTGGCGTCGAAGAAACGTGGTACGAGGTTAATTAAGGTGGACTTACCAGAACCAGTGGAACCAATAAAGGCGGTAGTTTGCCCAGATTTCAGCTAATACAAAAGAAATATCCTCGATGATGGCTTTCCAGATTTTTCGCCATAGGAGTTACAGTTGCTTAAATTCCACAGAAGGAATCTCGCCAGGGCGTTTCAGTCATTCGATCTTTGGAAGGTGATTGACCTTAGTCTCAAGTACCTCAGAAATACGCCGACTTGAAACATTGCCACGAGGGATCACGCGACAGCAGAAAAGTTAAGAAGAGAAAGGACATGAGAACCTGCGCAGAATATTAAAGTGCGAAAAGCAAGCATGCGACCGAGATAGCTCATATCGAAGTGCGTAAACCAGAAACACCGACGTAAAAGAATCAGAATCGGCGGAGATTAAAGACTAGATTCACTACTGGCTGCCGAAAAGGCTATGACCTCGAAATATAAATAATATCGGTAGTCTTTAATTTTTCAATACTATACTCAAATTTATTTTCTTCTATACTTTTGTTTATTGGCGCACGACACCTCGATCCCGGTGAGATTTTTCACGAGTAATGGAGTTGATTTTATCCAAAAATGATAAACCCTAAATTTTGGAATGGCAAGACTAATCAAAATCGCCGCCTGGATAAAGAGGAGAGCGACAGATACGGCAACGATCCAAGTCATGTTCGGCGCGGTACGAAAAGCCTGAACGATCGCACAATGGCCATAAAACGGTACGCGCACCACCATGGTAAGACTCATAATTAGCGTACGCTGAACGGTCCAGATATCACCAGTAGTACGAGTAATGAGAGTGAAGCGGTAGAAAATTTCTCGACGTCAGCAAATGAGAAGCGACATCACCTTGGCGAAGACATCCTTGCGCATACCCATGGCGACAAGACTACTCACCTTGGCGGATAGGACGAAATGATACTACCGACTGAACCAAGGCAGGTCACACTAAGCATGAACAGAGACCGGTTTGAAAATAAAGCCCATATTCGATTCAGCTACGCCTTTATTCATGATGTTCTGAAAGCATATGCAGGCAGCTCAAGAGCAGGTATAAACTTGAAGTGCGACGCCCAGTACAATTAAAAGGCATTGCCAAAAATACAGGTTTTAAGTATTTGATAGATTTTCAGCATGTTTGTTCCTTCTGAATAAATAATTATAACATCAGATTAATTAAAGAATGTCGCATGGGAGAGAATGCTGCATACCTCGTTCCGGAGACGCTTCCAGGCCGCTCGGGCTGCAGTATGCTCCGTCAGAGGCAAAGCGGCATTCTCTTCACTTAAAAATCCAATATTTTAATCTTGTTGGAATTTGTTCTGCAAAAACAAAGACAATAATTAATACAACAATTGAGGTTATGGGCGATGAGATACATCATGTTAAGTGGGACTTCGTCGACTGAAAAAGGAGATCTTATAGTCGAGAGCGGTTTTTATGGCGTCAATAGCTTTGGGCTTGAATTTTCGGTCTTAGCCATTTTCCCTGAACGGAGTGGTTAGAGCGTGATTTTTAATCAGGGACATAAAATAGGTGCTTGGTAGAACATAATACTATCACGCAGCAAGGCGGAGAAATTTGAAATTGGCATATAAGCCCCGCAATATATATCCATAACCAGCGCTCACAATATTCGCCACAGCGCTAAGCTGGCCTTGAGTTTTTGAGGCCAAAATTTTACCACAGAAGCGAGTGCAGTGCCGAAGAAAGAAAGCAATACTACATCGCCAAACAGCAGCAAAACATCCTTCAATTCGTAGTACCAACAATTTTGGATGCGAATATAAATTAAGCAAAGTACGAGCGCCACGAGATTAATAATAATCGTGGAAATAAATGTCGCAGTGAAGTAGGCGAGACTTTTTGTGTGGTTTTTGATCGGAGAAACATCGATATCTTTGGTGCTTCCAGTAATCTTATCGTTAACCATCAGAAGATTTGAAGAAAAAGCCACGGTGACACTACAGACCGCGAGGAGACAGGCGAGAATTTGACCATTCACTACAGCATTAATTACACCTTCTGGGAGTGCGACGCCTAAGGCGCCTTGATCAAGGCTATTATGAAAGACCCGGCCAAGAAAAAGTCACATAAAGAATGAGTAGAATCATTGGCGCGATCAGCGAAGCAAAAACATTGATTTTGTCGCTGAAGAAAACTTTAACATTACGAGCAGTGAGGTTGAAGAATTTTTCATGATTTTTGCTCCGTTTGGGTTTTAGTGGTTTTTGGCTTTGAAATATCGGCGCCTGGCTTACTTTTTGGTAACTGCGAGAAAGACATCATCCAGTGTACTTTTTAATTAATTCGAAATCCTGGAAGAGTTCCGGTATTTAATAATCAGTTTAGTAACAACTGCTGAATTTTTAACTTTAATTTGGAAGGTCTTATGGATTTTTGATAAAGGTAATTTAAGCTTTTTAACATCCGCTCTTCCACGCCATAGAGATGCAAAATATCAGTGGCGTATTGAGTTTTTAGTTCTAGAGGTGTTCCCTCAGCAATAATTCTTCCCTTGTCCAAAATCGTAACATAGTCAGCATCAGCAGCTTCCTCCATGTAGTGCGTAGTGAGAAAAATTGTCATTTTAAAAATCCTCACGAAGCTTGGAAATAATCCGCCAAACTTACTGCGAGTCCCCGGATCAAGACCAGTGGTCGGCTCATCAAGAATGAGAATTTTCGGCTGATGAATAATGGCACGTGCGATGTCAACACGACGTTTTTGGCCGCCAGAAAGTTTTTGAATTTTCTGATTTTTAATTTCAGCGAGATCAAAAAGTTTTCTCCAATTCCTGGTAACGAGCCTTAAAAATCTTGACCGAAGATGCCATAGAAACCAGCGCGGAATTTGAGGTTTCATAAACCGTGAGAGTTTTATCGAGAACAGAGTCTTGGAAGACTACACCGATTTGATTCTTAATCTTGTCGAGATGCGTGGCAACATCTTGCCTACAAATGGTGATGCGACCAGAATCAATTTTCAGTCCGCCATACATCATAGAGATAGATAGTGGATTTACCGGCGCTATTAATACCAAGGAAGGCGAAGAGGCTGCCTTCATAAACTTCTAAATTAATCTTGCGAACGGCCCTAGTTTTACCAAAGCTTTTTCTCGAGATTTTCGATTTTGATAATTGTCTGTTGAGTCATTAAATATAATTATATACTAATTCGGTTTAGGGCGATATGTGAAGTAACCTGGGGAACCTGGTCGATCAATTTTAAGACCACCGACATGCGACCATGCAAAAGATATATTTCGGCTACCATTACCACCTTCAAGTGACATCAAATTATGAAATATATCAATATTCGCTTCATTATTGGTCGCCTCGTTAGCGATTGTCTGTCAGTCTCAAAATCAGCTGAAGCGTAAATCTTTTTAAGCGTATAATTCGGATTATCATTGTAAAACATGCCACGAAATTTAATCACATTTTTTTGTATTAAAACTACTTAAATCCAAACTTTCAATACTACTCATATTCGCAAACATGCCATTCATATCAGTAACATTTTCCGTGTTAAAATGAACTAATATTAAAGACTAGATCAATGCGGCCATACCTGAAAACATGCTAGACATATCAGTTACGTTAGTGGTATTAAAACTTGAGAGATCGAGGGAGGTGAGACTACGCATATTAGAGAACATATTATTCATATTTGTTACATTGGAGGTATCGAAATTAGAAAGATTTAAGGAAGTGAATCGAATGAATTATAGAACATACTACTCATATTCGCTACTTTAGAAGTATCGAAATTCGAGAGATTAAGAGAGGTGAGGCTATAAATAAGCGAATCATATAATCCATATTCGTTACTTTAGAAGTATCGAAATTGAGACATTGAGAGAGCTGAGACTAAACATGGTAGAGAACATATTACTCATATTTGTTACTTTGGAGGTATCGAAAATTAGAAAGATCAAGAGAGGTAAGGTTGGACGAAGAAGCGAACATACCACCCATATCCATTACTCTAGAAGTATCGAAATTAGAAAGATCGAGGGAAGTGAGACACGCATATCAGAGAACATAGACACGCTGTTCTCATTTAGATACACTTTTTCCGGATCAGCATAATAATAGGCAGTTTTATCAGTCTGATGCAACCACATTTTTAATTTCGTAGTCTGAATCATCATTTTTCAACATTTACAGTGTTTATAGTTGCAATTGGGGCAGTAGAGTTTTTCTTAAAATATTCAATCTTATCTGTAGCGGTTTCTAGCGATTTTAATCTATTGTTAAAGCTATATCCATTCATCATTTTAGCGATTGGGTCATATCGATTAGTTAGGATAGAAAAGATTAGTTTGTTTTTATAATTACCACTCTCTAAGTTGTTTCCTAGTTTCACGCCAATACTCAGATGGTTCGATTCACTGCCATTAGTCTTCTCTGCTGTTTGCAAAATTTGCGCTAGTCTAGATAATGCTGGGATTGGTGAATAATCTGTTGAAGTACCGGAACTTATAGCCCCCAAGTATTACTCGAAAAAAGCTATTTAGAGCGCTAGGAGCTGAGATCGAATCAATCTTTGGCATTAGTGCTTGAATCCGCATTAGTCAAAAGCATTCTCGTCGGTTTCTGAATTAAGAGTCACAGTATACCCTGTCCGGTTATTAGTATTTCACTATTAGTAACAATGAGACTTCCTGGTTTGATTCGCAGAATTGAGAATTTCATTACCGTTTACGGAAACAGCAGAATCATTCACTCGTAGCTGACAAAGTCGGCACAAATAGAGCCGAAGTATTTTGGAAGATGACCAAATTAGAAAAGAGACTAAGGCTAAAAATAATCCGAGAACTTTAATTCTCATCTAAACCACCCTTCTCGTGGGGGTTTGTATTATGCGATTTTGGCTTTGCATATGTATTATTTTACCATAAACGCAATGAAAAATTTTTATGGTCTTGGAGTCAGAATTTATCGGATGCAATAAATATTTTATGGTTTTTCGAGTGAAATAACCTGGACGGCCATTGACTGGGTCATCGATGCGGAGCCAGGTTTTGTCGGCGGTCGATGGATCTGGAAGGAAGGAACCTTCGCCACTCACGCAGAGTGGTGCGCCCATTAAATAATTTCTTTTTGGAAAGTTGCACCAGAAGATAAATCAAAATCATGTTTTATATAAATATGTTCGAGTTTTTCCGTAGCCGCACTATCTGTCCTCATTACTAAACATCCTCATTAAAATTAGTCACCTTAGAGGTGTCAAAATTAGAAATGTCTAAACTTCTAAGTTTCTTGGTTTTATTAAACATGCCGGACATATTTGTAACGTTACTAGTATTAAAGCTTGAAAGATTTAACTCTTCAATGTTGGACATACGACTAAACATACTACTCATATCTTTTAACCTTTGAGGTGTCAAAATTGGATAAATCTAAACTCTCAATCGCAGAATAATAGAACATATTCTGTACATGAGTAACTTTCTGCGTATTAAAATGACGAATATCTAAGCTTTTTAGAGAATGAGTATTTTGGAACATATTACCCATAAACCAAACATTGCTAGTATTGAAGCTCGAGATATTAAGTTCATTCAATGAGTAAGCCTCCATAAACATGGCATTCATATAGATAACATTTCGAGTATCAAAGGAAGAAAGATCGAGTTTTTAATCCATGTCTTAAAGAAAAGCCTACCCATATCGGTAACATTGCTGGTATTAAAACCGTGAAAAATCAATCGACTTAACCTCATACATATTTTGCAAACATAAAAATTCATATTAGTAACTTTCATTTGAATCGAATGGTTTAAGATCGAGATTCTCAAACACCAAAAATAACTAAACATATTTTTACAGTCTGGTTCAAATAGAGCTTTTTCAGCTTCGGAATAGTAATATACGGTTTGCGTGTCCTTATCGAGCCAAGCTAACACCGCACGATCGAAGTTTTCATCGATTTCTAAATGTACTACCGTAGCTCCTTCCGGTGGGGCAACCGTGCTATGCTCAAATTTTTAATATCATTCACGACCGTAAGAGGTGCGGAGAGAGTGAAAATATTTTTAGTTTTAAATTCCGTACCTGTAATTAGATTAGCTTCCGTCGGATACTCATTAGTAACCGTAGAAAAAATCACCTTATTTTGATAAGTTCCGGTAGGGAGATTATGACCTAACTTTATGCCGATAGCAAAACGTATATTATTGCCCAGCGTTTCATTTCCGCTACTAATACCATAATGAGTATCATGCACTGAGCCACTAGCTAAATCAAGTGGATCCCATTCTTCTGGCTCTCTTTCGGGATGCTCTATTTCGCAATCAAAAACTACCAGCAAAAGTATTTTTCCGCAAAATCGGCTAAAATGTTCAACCCCTACCCGCTAGAAATCATATTAATAGAAGAAGTATTAGAAGAATCATGGATGTCGGTAAAGGCGGTTTTCTCCACATCAACATAAGTACCTGTACCGGTAGGGTTATTAGTTTTTACGTTAAGATACATTGGCAAAGTTACGGCATGATTTGGCTTTCACTTTATAATATCGTTACTATGTAACTCAATGTTTGAATTAGATAACAAAAGAAACCGACAGCGTAGGTGTCGCTTTCAGGAGCATAAGATGATTGTACTTCAAAAGAATAAATTGGATAATACCAGTGAAAAATAAAGTATCGTGATTTTGAAGAAAGTATCTTGGGAGAGAAAAAGTTTTTCAAAACTGTTAACGAGGAACGAAAGGACTCGGACCCCGGTGATACTTAATCACACATGTAATCATAACATAAGTTTAATAGTTTATGCAATTGTTTTATTTACAACATCTGCATCTTCTACTTTTTCTCCTTCTTTTTACCCTTAGTATAGCTCATAAACATTTTTAAAAATACAGGTTAAATTCAGATTATGAGTGGTGGAATTTGTAAGATGAATTTTTAGTAAGATTGTGGGTATATTTTAGAACTCAACACAACTCTTGAGGCTAGCTGATTTTGCTTTTTACCGAGTTAGTGATAGAATAAAAATAACTTGGCGCCATAGCTCAGCTGGATAGAGCAGGAGACTTCTAAGCTCAAGGTCATAGGTTCGAACCCTATTGGCGCTACCAATTTTTATAAGTATGTTTGACTGTACGGCTTGCGAGCGTACGTTTTATCGGAAATTTCTGAGATAGGTGAGATCAGTGGGATAAAAACATTGAGCTTTTCGAGCAAACCAAGGGTGAGCATGAAAAAGTCGTGACTGAGGGCCAACCACGATTAATTTATCATCATAAGTTTTCAAGTGTGACGACATGCACCCGAAAAAGTTTCTTGGTAGGAAATAATTCCTTTTGATTATGCCAAAATTCATCGAGAACGGGCGGAACGATACCGTTATGCATGTGCCCAGACAGAATATAATCAAAAAGGCTGCAGGAGAAACTCAATATCGGGAGTTTGAAGGTGAGTCGGAGCATGAATCAGAGCGAATTTCAATTTATCAGCAGGTGGCTCAGGAAGATTCGCCAGAGTTTTCGTAAGATCTTCGAGTTGCGCTTCGGCGTTTTCTGCAAAATTTACCCCATCTTCGGTGTAGTAAGACTTTTTCTGAGTGTAGCCAAAACAGAAAATATCATCATCTTGATAGATTTCATCATCGAGCAAAACTAGATTTGACACCTCGCGAAGAGATTTGAGAATTCCTTTATCGCGCACGATATGCCAGCCTTTTTATTTTCCGGAATGCGATAAAAAATCATGATTACCGAGGCTGACAATCATTTTGCGAACAGAAGAAATAGCCGTGAGATTTTGCAAGAAGCCAAGAAAACGCTCGTTTCAGCAATACATTAACCA
>BNJV01001667.1_pt1 | contig 52694 bp, 48 predicted proteins | sample 8540591 | NCBI WGS metagenome assembly BNJV01 (sample SAMD00202457, study PRJDB9452) | human saliva metagenome | host: Homo sapiens | reverse complement strand
TAGAAAGTGTATAACCTCGCTGTTGCTAAGGTTAGGGGAATCTGAAGATTACTGATACTAAGACTGATGACGAGAAGCTCTATACTTACGTGATTACCAACATTTTACATTAGAGATTATCTAACAGATTACGACCGTAGAAATACAACAAAATGATAAAGTAAGGACAAGGAACAGTATCTCACTAATAAAACACGCCTCAGATTGGTAGGCTTTCTCTGTCTTTCTACATTTTATATAAAGGTAATCCTAAGTCCTTCTCCCACTCTTCGTCCGATGTATTGATGCTCATCTCATGATGAGTTGATAAATAAACACAATCCTTACCTACTATCGAAATGAAAGCTACCATCTGTTAGAAAAGAGTTATCATGGCAAGCATAAAAGACAAGCTATTGGCTATTGGGGTTGCGTTGGCCTACCCTCAGGTAAGATTAAAGCCTGCAATTACAAAGGAGCATTTCTCTGGCAAGTGGGTTCTTGTCACTGGTGCATCGCACGGAATTGGTAGGGCTCTAACCGAAAAACTCATTGATGCTGATGCAAATGTTTTCCTCATCGCTCGTAGCGAAGCGGAGTTACAATACTTATGCGACCGAGCTAAGCAGAGGGGGAACCGTGCTGACTACTGTGCAATAGACCTTAGAGACAGAGAGAAATTGGAACTGCTTTGTCAAAAACTAAAGGAAACTCTACCGCAGTTGGATTACTTTTTCTGTAATGCTGGTAAGTCTATCCATCGTAAGATCACGGATACACTGGACCGTCTACACGACTATGACCGCACAATAGACCTTAATTACCGTGCCTTAGTGGCCTTGTCATTGGCATTATTACCTGCCTTGAAAGCGAGTAAAGGAAGTATCATCTACTCTTCATCAGTGAGTACACGCTATCCGATGGCACCGGGCTGGTCGGCTTATCACGCTTCGAAATGTGCAGCCAACGCATGGTGCGAGACGGCAAACAGCGAGTTTGCTCCGTTAGGTATCCGTGTACAGATTGCTTACCTACCCTTGGTTCATACAGCGATGTCGGATGTCAACGAGCGGTATCGACAACTACCTGCTTACTACCCAGCTGATGCTGCCAACATTCTCTTGCGACTTGCCATACGAAAGGGGAAGCGTTATCAACCTTGGTGGGCTAAGTTGTCTGCTCCGATAGCCTATCTCTTTGCCCCGATTGTTCACTTGTTCTATAAGCGAATGGTATGAAAAGGAATACTGACACTATCTTTTCTATTCTCTATCGGCTACACATAGTCTCGCCAAAGGGTGTATGGGTGTGGACTAAAAGTCTCACTTCTGAAGGTATCAGTCTGATGGCACTGCTCCGGTTTGCGGCTCATTTCTATCCACAACGCTGTGCCCTGAAAGATGGGAAGGCGGCATTGACCTATCAGGAGGCTTACCAGAAGGCACAAGACCTTGCCCAACTCCTTTATACGCAATACCATCTACGGCCTAACATGCGAGTCGCCATCTTAGGACGAAACAGTCTTATCCTTACTTTACTCCTCCCTGCTCTCTCTCGACTTGGCGTACAAACCGTCTTATTAAATACGGATATGGGAAGAGAACAACTATCCAACCACCTTAGAGGACAACAATATCAACTCTTTATCTATGACGACGACCTGATAGAAAACCTACCTCCTATCTCGTATCAGACTGTCACTACCACCGAACTTCACCACCTTATTATATATAGGGACTATCAGTACGAACGAAAAAGACTCCCTCGAATAGGGCGCGGAAGGGAGATTATCATCCATACTGGCGGTTCGAGCGGGAACTATCAGCGTGTGGAACGGCGCCCATCTGTCACGTCCTTTCTTCCACCACTCGTTGCTCTCCTTCGAGAGATAGGCGTCTATCAATATCAGAGTGTACTCATCGCTCTCCCTTTCTATCATGGTTTTGGACTTGCCACACTCATCGTTTCTCTCTGATGGGAAAGGAAATCTACTTTACAAGGACGCTTCGATGCTCCAAAGACCTTAGAGATTATTCAGCATGAGCACATCGAAGTAATGCCTATCGTCCCCTGCCATGCTTTCAAGAATTTGGCAGACGACAGGGGCAAAAGAGATGATGAAGAGTCTGAAATGTATGATTTGCGGTGGAGATAGTCTCCCTAAAAGCCTCATCAACCTAACCCATAATCAACTTAGCGAGATACTCTTCAATCTTTATGGTACGTCTGAAGCAGGCTTCTTCTTGCTGGCTACCCCTCATGACCTCGCTTTTTCGACGAGCCTACACTTGGTAAGGCTATATGGGGAGTACGCTGTAAGATTAAAAAGACCGACAAGGAGAATACGGGTGCCTTTGTGGGTACAATCTAGTTGGGCCATGACAGGACGTAAGAATAAGTGGCAGAACACGAAAGACATTGTCTCATCAGAACGCTGAAGGTTACTTTTTTTCCATCGTGGCCGTACCGACCGAATGGTTGTTTGTGGTGGTGAGAATGTACATCCCGAACACGTAGAGCAGGTGCTTCTCTCCCACCCTCTCATCGCCGCTGCACGTGCGTTCAGTGTCCCCAATCCCGCCTTTGGCAATGTTATCCACGCTGAAAGTAGAATGTGCTCACAATTCTCTCTCCCAGTTTACCCTCCTCAACTGGCTTCGTCCCCAACCTCACGAGCAGAAATGCCACATGCTATCACGTTTAAGACAATCGATATGCTTCTACTGGTAAGCAGAAAGCGCATTGAAATCCCTTCTTCATCATCCTCCATAAGTCGTTTTGATTTATTTTCATGATAATAAAGATTTATTTTCATGATAAAAAAATATTTTTCTTCACGACAAGAAATATCATGAAAAAATTCTCTAACAACCAAATGGGATGCTACTAACAGCATTGAATGAAACGAACTTAGAACACGTCTTTATCGTATTATTAGGGATAAGTGAATCTATTAGAAGAGCATAGACTTTCTACCAACAAATCCACTTCGGCATAAAAAGAACAATGGTTCTGTTAAGATATTGGGCATTCAAAGGAGGCAGACGGTGTAACTTGTTTATGAGTCTATCCGCTTATATTATCATAAAAATACTGCCCACGGCAATAAGCAAAGCACCTAAGATAACCTTAATTGAAGGCTGTTCGTGTAGAAACAAGAAAGCTAACAGCATCGTGATAACGACACTCAACTTGTCAATAGGTGCAACGCGAGATACATTACCGAGTTGAATCGCCTTGAAATAAAAGAGCCAAGACAAGCCTGTAGACAGCCCAGAAATAATAAGAAAGAGCCACGTGCTCCTACTTACATCCTTCATTTCATTGATATGACTACCGAAAATTACTATGCCCCAAGTAAGCATGAGGATGACAGTGGTACGTATGGCCGTGGCAAGGTCTGAGTTTATATCCTTAACACCAACCTTTGCAAAGATGGCTGTTAACGCAGCAAAAAGAGCTGAAAGCAACGCATATATTTTCCACATAATGACTTCTTTTAGTAGAACAAATTATCTTGACGTCAGGAAATCGCACCATTCCACGGCGACAACTATATAATATTTTAATCTTAAAGCAATTACTTACTCTTCATCCTTACTATTGTCGAATAATTCTATAACACATAAGCTTTACGCTGCCAGGCTATAACCATCCATCCTAATAAAATCCTTCTCGTTGTGTCGTACATTATCTGAAAGTCTGTATCGACACACTTAACGCTATCTGATAAGCCATCTGTCTATCTTCATCATCCCCGCTTTATTCAGATGATTATTGACCTATTCACTTAAAAACCATAGCTAAATCATTCGCTTCTATAGCTCAATCAAGCCAACAAGGTTTATGACTATCCACAGTTCCAATCTTCTTCCCGACTTAACAAAAGCAAAGGTAACATATCTATTACACTCCCCAAAAATCTTTATACAATACTTCTGCGCAAGTAATCAAGAGTTCGCATAAATCAAGACAGGGGAAGACAAGAGTTCACAATATTATCTTTTGCACTGGCTGTTTCCACAGTGTTCCTTCTTCAAACAAATTATTTGTTAGCCATAGGGAGTTATCGTTCCCCACAAACTTACCAAGGTTAATAGCACGAAAAGCAAAACGAAGTTTGCTGTCATTACTGTCATGCTATATAGACATTAAACTTATTGAGTACAAAAATACTTACGAGAAATGTTAAATGTGACAGCAACTTAAAATAAAAAAAATAGTAGTATATTGTCACCAAGTCCTACTGATTTTAGCAGGTACTACCTTCGTCGAATCTATGGAGGCTTACAACAAAGCCATCATCCACAGACTACTTCCGTGGATGATGGCTTTACTTTTATAGAATCATACCCTCTTTTAGAGAGGAAGCCTATTCCTTTTTCTCTTGAGGAAGCATGATAAGGGCTTCTTGTTTCTTACCATCCATCATAATCTTTAATGGATTTGGGAAACGAACATGGCGTACCCACTGAGTTTCTTCCACTGCAGGAAGGGCATCTGCACACTGCGCTGATAGAATCCATCTTCCTTATAAGGATTAATTGTGAAGTAACCCACACCGAAAGAAGTAAGGTTTTGGAAGAAATGCGTTCCCTGACTTGGGTCTACACGATAGTGTTCCAGTCCCTCCTCAACGATGACACGCGCTGCCGAGATATGTGGCCACTTCACAGGAATACCCAACCTAGGGTCGCTTGAACCCCAACGACCAGGACCAATGAGCACATAATTCTTGTCAGTGTCAAGGAACGTACGGTTTATCCGTTCTATCTCATCTGCTATAGTAGGGTTGTTAGAGGCAGAGAAAGAGCTGTCGGTCTTTACATACACAATATCTTGCAGCATCGTCTGAAACGCCATGTCCCAAAGAATTAGGCCCGCAAGAGACATATTGATCGTCAGGAATAGTCGTGAGGTCTTCGTCTAACATCTGTTTAGAATCAACGATTGGACAAGGAATCTGTAAGAGGTAGTAGCTCTCACCCGCACGATCACTATTCAGATTGACAGCAAACTCAATTTCTTGCCAGGGCGACGCATAGCCTCAGCCCTGTACAAGTCATTGCCATTTGCAACAATTTGAAGTGGAAAGGACATTTTGTTGGAGGACACCACAGAAAGAGATAACTCCCGTCCACCCTCGTAGAGCCCATCATAGATAGTATTGTCCTCGAGCGAGTAAGTAGAAATGACAAGTATTGTAGATCGCCATCAGCCTCAGCGTCTTTCACACGTAGCTTGAGGATATTAAATCCATCATCCACAGAAAGTCCCTCGCTGATATGCTTCCATGTCAAGAGCATAGAACCGAGTTTGCCTCTACGCAAGGCAGCTGCCATCTCACTCATCTGCTAACATCTGGATGTGGATGGAACGGACAACACGCAGGGTCTGCCTCCACCATCGACAGGCCACATACTTACCTAAACCCAAAGCCAAAGAGGCACACCCTCCTCTGCCTCCCTCCTCCTCCCATCGGGTAATAGTTGAGAGAACGAAGAACACCAGAGATGTTTGGATAGGTACCGATTTCGCCATGTTCCTTACCCACAACCTGCTGTAAGATGACTGCCATCTTCTCCTGAGTAAACAATGACATTACTAGGCTGTCAGATAAGCTTTGAGTCACGATAATAAACTGATGCATGACGGCTTTAATCGCACAAGCCAACATTCGGAGCATTTCATACTTATCCCCAAGATAAGGAATCATATAAGTAGAATAGATACCAGCAAAGGGGTTGATAGTGACTATCCTCTCAACAACGAACCTGAACGGACTGCTATCGGAGAGCGAGTAGCCAAAGAAGTTGTAAAGAAATCGCCTACGAATTCATCTGGCAACTGAGCAACAGAGGAAGGCTTGGAGTATCTCTTCATCGCTCGCATCACTCAAAGCAATCTGTAAAGATTGTTCTGTTCCAGATAGCTACCGAAGACATCCAGTACAAAGGACGACCGTCTTCGCTATCTGTACCTTAGCATTAGGGAAACGATTGAAGTCTGGTCGGAGTTTGATGACGTTATCCAAGAAAGCTAAACCACGTCCCTTGCCACCCAACGAACCGTCTCCAATACGTGCGAAATGGGCATATCGGTCGAACTTATGTCTATCAAATAGGGCAACGACACCCACATTGCGCATCCTACGATAGGCCAATGGCATCAAAGATAATCTGTCGGTGCATATTTACATCTTGAAGCTATGCCAAGTGATATCTTTTACAGGAAGAAGAAAGAGGAAGATAGCACGAGCGAGAGCCAACGACTCATGTGATTACGAGAGATATGATAGAGCATAGAGTCACGAGGAATCTTAAAGATATTGTCCTGCAACTCTTTCAGATTACGAACACGCATCACCTCCTCATGAGTCTTTGACGATGGAAGATGAAGTCGCCAAAGCCCATGTGCTCCTCAAGTAGTCGACGGAGATCTACACTCATCTTCTTTGAGTTCTTATCAACAAAGCAGAAGCCTTCTGCCTCAGCCTTCTCACGGTTCTCGCTTTCTGAACTCTCTATAATCAAAGGGAGATATTCATCCTCCTTTCGAATGGCATTGCCAACTTACCTGCCTCTGGGTCTTTCTACGACAGGATATCACCTTCTGCAGCAGTCTGAGTATTCTCGTCCACATTATTATAGGACAAGCATCAGAGATAACACCCAACAGTTATTTTTATAGTGTTGATAGATTTCCCACGCTTCTCGTATGGTGCCAAGACAACCTTTGACGACCACGTTGGCGCAAAGAGGCTTTATGTCGGTCAAGCTTGTGGCAAAGTTCTGACTCTGCGTGATATTATAGCTATATAAAATTAGGTGGATAGAGAGTAGAAACGGATAGAATCCTCTACGGTGTATCATCTGTACACCTACCTCATGGGATATCATTGTCTCATATTCATCTTATCCTCCCATCAACTTAATGATAGAAAGAATGAGATGGTATTCCTAACCAGCAGTAGAATCACATAATCAAAGATACATTGAGGTCTTCATGCTGTATGCGTTTTAGTGATGCCAGCGAGAGAAGAGAGAGTCAGCACGACACAACGAATGTCTGGGAACTCTGCCTCTACAGCTAGCCTTGCCACATCAAAGGCATCATTACCGGCAAATACCCGGCATACAAATCACTAAATCAATGTCTACTGTGTTTAGCACCTTAGATGCCTCCTTGAGTAGACACCTGTGTGTGGCGGATAACGCAGACCTAATTCCATATACTCATTGTAGATCTTCTTCCACACGTCCATCATCTTCCAACATTAAGGCGGTCATGATTTATATGTAATCAAAAGATTAGATTGTCGCATCATTGATTTTGATTTGAAATTAGTTCTTTTAGGTAAAATTACCCCATTGGTTGGTACTTGCTCTTATAATAGAAAACTTAATTTGTAAAAAATACAAATAATTATAAGGTAACTTATGTTTTAGCTACTTTGAATAGTAATTTTTTTTTTTATTTTTTGTATTGGTTATGTTCTTTAGTGATATATACGTCCAAAGAAGCTGTAAAATTTTGTTTTTATTTGAGGTTGTTTGATTTTATTTGATATATTTGCCATTGGCTGGAACTGAATGATTTATCTAACATAACAAATAAAGTCAATTTATGGAAGCTTGTAAATTAGTGACTGGAGCGATGCAACGGCGGCGAGATTTGGTTTTCAGGCCGCAGCGGAGTGACTGTGTTTGTAAAGGATGTTTGCATAATCAGTGCCAGTTTGGCGCGTGAAGTATTTTGAGCGTACGGGGAGCCTGATGCGTAACACATTCCGTGTGCCTTGCTGATGACCAGGAAGGTACAGGTAAACATTGGTTATCGGTACAGTTTAATGGCGCTATCGGCCCAGTATGGGGGGTGGTTTGGTTTATGCATCAGTAATCCCGTATCTTGAAGCTCTCTGTTTGAGCAGATACATCTTAAGAATGCACTCACTGTTACTGCCTGCGGGTGGTGCGGTGGCGGTGGTTCACAGACTTTCTCTCCACGTGGTAAGAGCGATGCTGAAACGCCGCAGTTTCGCCAAGCTTTCATGACGAGTTATATCGCCACATTGGTCCAGGAGGACGTCTCCTGCAGGTGACATCGGCGTTTGCGAAACTGCCGATCATTATCCTTCGGTCACATCGCAAGCTGACCCACCAGTTCCTGGTGGCATGCCTGCATCAGGCAGAGCATGGGTGGCTTCATCTCCCGTCCAGAGGCTACAGCGTTATGGCAGTGCACCTATCTCGTTCATCAGATGATGGCGACCATCCGTCGATCATCAAGGGTAAGACTCATACACCCTGGTTTCGTGCACGCTGCACGGGTACGCCATAGCCACCGAACTTGGTGCAAAGGTCGTCACATTGAGTGGTCCTGACGGTTACATCACGATCCAGCATGGCATACCGTGGCAGGATTGATACATGCTCGAACCGCAACAGTGGCAACGATGTTTCAGGAGCCTGCTACGCAGAAACATCTGCGGCTGCAAAGTTCTTCACAACAGCAAACCTTGGGGAGTGAAGAAGGCAGATTCATTCTGCCATGTGCTACACAGAACGAGCCCAACGGTGAGGATGCCGATGCCGTGATTCCTGCATTCAAGCCATTGTGTTGCTGAGGTTTCAAATATATTGTACAGGCTTTGAGGCTGCTGAGAATTCACTGAGGCTATGCTCTTCGCTCCTTTCAATGCAGGTGGTGTGGCAACATCAGGTCTCTGGAATGTCGCAGAACTTTCCGTCTCTCTGGAGTCCGGAAGAGTTTGAACAGAAGCTCCATTACATTCTGGGCTCTATCCATGAGCAGTGCGTGAAATATGTGGTGTTGATGGTTACATCGATTATAATATGCGCCGCGAATATTATGGGTCATGAAGTAGCTGCCTGCAATAGGTGCTTCCAAGTAATAAAGCACGTCTTCTATCTCCCGCCTGCTATGAGGAATATATTCTTTGAGAAGGCTGGTAATACTTAACAACAAAACGCGAACTAAACTTCTCTTGATAGTTATTTTGCCGCTATGCAATATCATCTTTTACGCTGACCCATTCAAGGCACAGTCAGACGGTGTTTTATTATAATGGATTGAATCTAATGCCGAATGTGAGTAATGGCGAACGCGCACCGTAATGCTTTTATTTTAAAGATTCTGCACACTTCCCTTTGGTACACGTCTGTAAGATTACAAATCCTCGCAATTTGAAAGTTTGGGCCACGTCCGTGTAACGACCGTGGCCCTTTGTTCGTGGCCTGTGTGGTTGACTTATCATATGCTGCGTGAGTTAGTAGCGCTTGCCAGCGGTGTAGCCTCTGTCAAGTACAACCTGGTATGTAAAGAGATCAGAGATTCCGTACCTCTCGAATCGAATGAAAGGGATTGAGATGCCTAAAGGAGGGAATATGGTACCGAGGGTATCCGGCATATGAGTTTATCCCAGAATGGGAGAAGGTTGAGGAGTGAAAACGCAAGGAGATTGAATGTAAAAGTGGATACTAAATTGAATAACAAGAGGGTGAAGTCTAATCAGGCTGGCTTCGAGGTGAGCCAAGGTTTGTCGCGCTACAAACAAAAACAGGTCAGCATGTTAGTCTAACAACCAATGGGACTCTAAGGTTAAATCTATAACACCTGCCCGTTCGTTGTCTCAACAAACAGCTAATCGACAGCAAACAACCCAACAGAATAAGGGCAAACACACAGCCCATAACGTCTAAAAATGGGTCAAGTAGAAGTTGGATGAACCTCTTTGCTGGTTTAAAAGATGGTGTAACAGGTCTCGTGAAATAAGTAATCAATTATCTATGTATACTAAATGTTAGGATCGTTAATGCCCTATCCTATTTAATATACTGTTTCGTTATTATAAAGTTATAAGATGGGTTGCTAAACTTAAACAAAATGTTACAGCCGGGCTGAAGTGCAGCGGAGTAACTTCCTTAAACGAGCTTCAAAGTGATAAAAATATATTCTTTGAAATAAGTGTCTGCTATCAAATATATCAAATGCCCGGTTGTTAGGATTTAGTAGCTACCTCATCCTTACCATTGTCAAACATTGTTTCGTTATTATGAAGCATATAAGTTATATCAACGTAAGAAGACAAACAAAGCACTTGACAAGAGATGCTAGCCTAACATAACCCAAAGAATTATGAACATCAGTCTAATAGCTTACTGAGTTTAAACCATTGACTCAGAATAGGGATGCATTGAATTGATGCATCCTCATTCCAATATTTGTTATCGTTTAATGAAGGTACCACAATAAATATCTACAATCCTCATCTAATGTATTCTAAACAGTAATTCTAAAAAGAACCTTGTAGTCAGCCATCTATGCTCACGAATCTCTCAACACCGGTATTCATACCATGCTCATACTGATAGATACCTCTGCCTTGCAGAATAGTATTCTATTATGTGACGCCATTCTTCATTTCTTCACCTCTATATGGTGTAATAATTTTTCTGGTTATCTCTATACGTTCTGTTGGGTCTGAAGATTACAATAACATGTTTCCTGTATTCTCATGACTGAAGGGCGCAAATTATTAATAACACTTTCGCCATGATTCGTTACATCAAAATACTATCTTTTCCTGCGTGACAACAGACTCATCCGTGGTTCTCATCTTCAAATGTTCGTTTGACAACTTCGAACTTTTGGAGAGAAATCTTGGACAAAAGTAGCCGAGAAGCCTGTCTACTAATTCTTGGAGTTGTCTTGTTCGAAGTTGAGCGATACTACTATTGCTCCCGCCATACCGCCATTCGGAAGCTTATAGATACGGTCGTCGCCCGAGTTAGTAATATCAAAACCATCACATTATCTATACGCCAGCTATTGAATATGAAATCGGATCCAGTCCGGATACAGAATCATATCCTGCATGGTCTTCTCCTCTCACGCCTTTGCGTTGCTGCACCTTCTCATAGTGGCTCTACCCTCTCTTATTTATTCTATCGTCCCATCTACCTGTTCATAGCACACTAGCCATACCACTTATTGTACCGGGGAATATCCGAACCTCTTGCTCCACCAGCACAATTGATAGCACCTCCAAGAATACTCTAATGAACCTCCGGATACTGTAATCTGACCCAGCGTAAGTACTACAACTACTCGGTAATTACTGCTGTGAGAGAAAGAAGAAACTTCGTCATAACTTATAATCTTTTAACGTTGGCAAAATTAGCCATTTTTTCAAGCATTTACAAAGATATTTCCACTGATGAGGAAACCTCCTATAACACACTTTTCACAGATTCCGAACTGCAATTAGTGCTGGATCTAAAACCTCTGTCAACCTTTTTCACTCAAGAATCTACTTATCACCTCTCCTAAATCCACAAGTGTACTAAACGAAAGAAAACCCTTATATGGACATTAAGAAAGAGAATGCAGCTTATATGCAGACGTGATTCAGGCACCCTTGTTTCTATTTCAAAGAGAGGCGCGGCGCGGCGCCACAGGAATATGCAGCGGTGTCCCCTGCCATTTTTGTCATCATTGCGCTCCTACAAACCGCAACACATGCCTTCAAAGCTTTTAGTACGCCTTTCATATCTGCTGTTTGCGCCTTTCATGCCAGCACGCCCTCCTTAGAACAAGAAAAGCGTCTTCTCTTCGACACTAAACGTAACACACTTATCACTTGTTAGAATCTAAACAAAGGAGGATATTTATTGCAACCTTTACATTTAGAGTCTTTCACCTAAATGTGTTCTTCACCGCTACTAAATTCCTTAGCAGCAAAGAATAATAAGAAATATTCCCATACGCAGAAAAAGTGATGTATCTTTCCTCAAGAACACACATGGCCTACACACAGGAGCACAAACACAGTAGCCCTCACCATTTCGCTCAGATTTAGAGCTGCAAACCATCACAGAAAGACCCTACAAGAGAGGAGTTCGGAAACTGGCAGAGATCCCCTTCTGTGTTTCAACCACAGTATCGAATCTGAAGAGATGTTGAACTTATCATTTATCACCCTAAGAATAATCAATCACAGAACCCCACCTCATGTTTAGAGATCGATACCTACACCTCTTTCCCAGCCCTCATCTTTCAATAGGAAAGTCGTATAAATGTCAGTTTATAGGCATTAGCTCAAAAAATCACTTATAACCCTCCGCACCTCTTTTGGCACGCCTCACAGTGACTGACGAAAAACCATGACAAGACCATCATGGTGTTTGTTTGTCCATACTGTATGTTCATCCTCACCGCTTGAAATGAGGTACATAGAGAAGGATCAAATCCTTTCTGATGCAAAATTGTCACCAAAGCTGCAGCGGAAACACAGGCATGTCTCGCCACACGTAAAAGGATCAGAACTGCTGCTGACAAGGGGTGTTGTAACTGCTGTCTCGTAATGAGCAGCGACAACGCTGGTTGTCTCTCAACTTCCCAATAGTCTGTAATATTCGCCGCATGCTCGGCTCAACCAATATCCGTCAAGCATTGTGGCACTTTGATTCCATCGCCCGGCATGCGCACCAGTTCCGCAAGTTACCGCACGGGCGTGAAATGAGGATTACGGGCATTGTCTATCGGCTTTATCAATCGAACATGGCCAGCTTCTCCCGGTGTATCTCTCGTGCTTTGCAAGGAGGCTGGCCCGAGTGCCCAGAGTATATTCCGATGACAAAACGCCTGAAGAAATGACAGGACAATCACAGTTCGCATCTGCTACACCCGTCGATGATCGAGGAGCACCACTGGAAAGGAGTAGCCAGACAATAAACGTCTGTCTTCAACTGATGGAAAATTTCCTGCCATAACCCTGCTACAGTCAGCTGATCCTCACCAATGAAGATGTTGCATACGAATTAATCTGTCTGTCTATGCCTGATTGCTCACGGTCCCGCCTGTCAGAAGGCGAGTATCAATAAAAGTAATGGAATTATAAGGGTTCAACACATTCAAGAAACCGCCTGTCATACTATTCATTGCAAGTAACCCAAGAAGATGTATCTGGCTAATGGAACCACTTTCCTCTCACCCAACACGACCCAGTGTGAATTGTTGCTTCCATCTGACTTCCATGCCAGCTCACCATCATTATAGTATGAGTTTAAAACAGAGGTTCAACTTTCATATCTCCTGTCATCCCTGTTCGCGGTTAATGAATTCTGACAGATGACTCGATATTGGCATATCTTAAAACCAAGGCCCCATCACCTTTATCTGACCTTCATACCTTTATAAGCCTCTCCTTCTTCTTAATCCGCCTTTCACTCCCATCACTCCGTATGGCACAACATGAGTCGCACACCTGGAGAAACAGACGCCCTTCTTCTACTACGACAAAGAAGGAACAAACCCAAGACTCAAGCCACCGCAAAATATGCAAACAAAACCCTTTTGAATTTAAAGAAATATTTATTTTGTGTGACTAAGTCAAATATCTTAAAGGAAATATGAAATTCACACCTTACCAAAAAATTGTTTGTATCACGTTACAAATAGCGCCTGGTTCACCCACAACATCCTATATAATAAAGAAAACAACCAGAAAGTCAAGGTCAAACTTATCATGGTTCTGCATTTTCCAGCCTTCATGCGACGCCTGGAGACTCATTCATCTAACTAACCCCTCGAAGAACCCTCTGCCTTTAATACTGATAGATACCTGATGGTAGACTCAACTGTCTTACTCTTCTCACCATACTGGAACATAATAGCTCACCGCTCACCGCGGTATTCAAATGGCAAAATGCTGTCATAAAAACTGATAACCTGCCTAGACACTTTGTAAGTGCATCATTAGTAAGGAGTGTTCATTTGATCGAAACCCAAACATCCTCCATTAGCCGCAGCAAAAAAAAAAAAAAAAAGGTCTTGAAAATTAGAGAATCACTTTCTACTGCCAGAGCCAAAGCCCAAAAGTTTATATCCAGATGTAAAGCTCGCTTTAATGATCTGTATTCTTAGAATGTTCCGAAATTTGGTCAATCAAATGTCATCCTTTCTACGTAAACAATTAATGTTCCAGCTGGTTTCAGACAAAAGATATACGCCAAAACTGTCCATCGGCCTCAATCAATCATCCAACCTTCAACTTAGCTAAGTGGACGATTTTTATGTTCAGTATCATTATACTCCCAGCTTCTTAATGAACGGTGTGTGTACCACGTGGCGTCTTTTCCACTCTGAAGGCGTGGATAACGGAAAGACTATAATTAAAGATCATTTATACGATGTATCCCATCTATTACCACCCACGTTCAGATAGGTCAACCGCTCATGTCCCGTGAGATCAAGACCTTCTAATCTATTGCCATCAACTGTAAGTGTCATAAGTTGAAGATTATTCTTTAAGTCTAAGTTTGAGACTGAATTATTAGAGAGCTGCAATGTCTTCAATGCAGGGTTCTTGTAACATCAAGAGTCGTAATCTTGTTATTTGAAACATAAAGTTCTACAGTTCTGGCATATCCTTCACGTCAACAGTCTCTATCTCATTGCTACTTATATTCAAATAAACAAGCTTTTTGTTATGACTTAAATCTAAGCTTTCCAGCCAATTATTCTTTACATCAAGATAAGCTAAATCGACAGTACCCGTAATATCTATATTATCAACTTGATTACCATAAGCACGTAAATTAATAAGTTTGCTGTTCTTGCTTACATCCAAGGAAGTAAGGTCTGAATAAGAACAATCAAGAGACTCAAGATCAGTTAGTTTAGAAACATCTATGGACGTAATTGAATTCATATGCGTAGACAGAGAACGCAAATGAATATTATGACTCAGATCGACAGCTGTTATCTTATTATCAACACCCACACCGGGATAACTTGAGAAATCAGCTCCAGTATCAGCACCATATATCGTTACTGTCGTTCCAGACGTTTGTCCCACTACCGTTGTTGGAGTCGATTTAACCTTCACCTTTACAAGTCCTCCATCTCCCCAGTCAATTGAAACATCTTTATCCTCACCATTAACAGAAAGGAAAAACTGTTGGTCTATACCCGTAGGAACTGTTAGTTTGATATAATCATCATCACCAGAAACACTAAAAACAGGCTTTATAACTGCTGCTTCTGACACGACAAAGATACTATCAGCAATCAATTTTCCATTCACCTCAACACCAACAAACTTTGCACCAGTAGGTGCTGTAGCATCTATCTTAATTGGGAAACCAGACAGGACTTTCCCTGTAACAGGCTCGTAAGTTGCAAAATATCCATCATCAGGAATTTGACTTAGTGTATAACTACCTCCATTTTCAGCTGTTTGCATCGTTATAGCGACAGAATCCATAGATGCAGTAGCATCACCATGAACATCTAATTTATAAGAATTGTCGGCATCATCATCTAAAGTCCCAGTGTTGGCATGCTCGTAGTTAGACCCTGATAGGAAAACATTCGTACGATAAGAATTACCGGTATGAGACGGCATTGCTTTGAAAGTGGTGCTTGAGTGACTGAGCTACAGGTAAGTGCTAGTATTCTACAGTCACGCATATCACAGGTGATTCAGTCGGTTAGTACCGATAGCACCATGCATATCAAGGAATTGTATTCCAGTATTCCGCACGACTCACACTACGCAAAAAGCGTTGGTGCGATAAATCAATACGTTGTATCTTCGTGTTATCAATATTAATTGTATAAAGATTTGCAAGGTTAGACACATTTAAACGAGACAACTTCGAATCACTGAGTTCAAGCGTTGTTATATTCTTATTACCACTCTAAAGCTCAAGCTTTGCAATGTCAGTATTAGACGCATCAAGCATGATAAGCTCAGGGTTATTAATAAAGGTTTAGCTCAGTAATCTTTGTTCCCTTTATAAGGAGCTTTCAAGTTTCGCTTTGTTGCGTAACGTCAATAGATGTTACTCCAACATTCCCAGTAATATCGACATCACGTAACTCTGGATAATTATTACCCAATTCTAACTCTAACAAACTACCGTTCGCAAGATTAAGATAACGGAGGTTAGGAAGACTAACAGGATAAAAGTGTGTAATATCTCCATCTGATAAATCAATATTTGTTAGCTCTGTACTGCCATTAGGAAAATAAGACAGTAGCCAATGATTCATTATGATTGGCTGTAAAAATTAGTCATCTTCTTAAAGGCACGCAGGTCTAAACGTGTAATCTTTATTATAACTAAGATCAAGTGTAACAAGGTTTGAGCACCTGACAAATCAACACCCCTCATAGGTCAATTCGTTCTTCTTAGCTTCTATCTGTTTTTAAGTTAGGTTGATCCTCAATAGCAAGATATGTTGCCTTTGCTTCAGACACCTCAACGGCCGAAAAAGTCACCATAGACAACGATTGTGTCCTTTAGTAGCTTCCCCTGTCACCTTCTTATTACTGCTCCAACCTTCTAACGTAGCTTCTTGTTTATTACCATCTCCCCAGTCAACAAACACTTTGCTGGTTTCATCGGTTCGAGTAACACGGAATTAAAAGTCTTGCTCTCACGGGCGTAGATGTTGCAATCCTCATTTCACCATTTGTTTGTGCGAACGTCACTAAAGACACAAACAAAGAAAACATCAGTAAAAATTTCTTCATAAGCTGTAATGTCTAAGCACTTTATAAGAAAGGTTTATCAAACGACAGAACATAGAAATTAACCATAGTTCTGTCTACCAAAGCGTAAGGAACATCGTGATAGTGCTATTAAACCACAATGCAAATCACACTTTTGGTTGCAAATATAAGTAAAATAAATATAATATGCAATATATTGTAACATTAACTATTATCATTTATTACATATCACAGAATAAGAGTCAGGTGTAAGTCCACAACGAATACTTAGATTTTGACATTAACGAATAAAGGAACATGAACCGTACAATATCACCTGAAACATCTGAAAAATCGAGATTTTTAGGTAACAAAGTTTATTGTCGCATGGTAGAAGATGAGGGAATTGTAAGGCATTACTGATTGTAAGTAGCTGATTAGCCTATTCTCTCTACTTCGTTACAAATAATCATCTTAGTCATCTTAACCAAAGACGAAACTCTTTTCGACCCACTTTCTGTCTACTTATCTACTTTCGAGCACCTCATTTTATCGCCTTTACATATTTACAAAAATTAATCGCCATTTTTATTGCTTAATATATTTATTTTATTTATATTTGCTCACATAATAAAAACTATATAAATAACCGTTAAGCAACACTTTATGTGTCGTAAAACATACTAACACTAAACTCGTACAATCGAAATTATGCAATATCTACAATACTTAAAACCATCTTTAGAGTATCAACTGCTTTACTCAAAGATATCGAGTTATTAATAAGAACCTATAACTAAAACAAAATAAAAGTCTCTCCCAATAAGAGTAATAGAGCGATAAATTTCATCAGTGTAATAGCTGCACATAGTAATATTCAAAAACAACAAAACGTAACACAAAGAGCTGATACCGAATGAAAGGTAAAATAGAGACATATAAAACCTAAACAATAAAATTTTACAGATTAATCTAACTAGCTAAAATGAAACAACAAGCAGAACAAAGTGCAAGCCTTATGGCGAATCTGTATGATGGCACGTTCGATAGCGGATGCCCCGCTATCAGCTGATGGCGCGCCCGTCGCTTTGGTTAGTGGCATTGCGGAAAGACCCAACGGGCGAGCCCTGTAATCGGGCTTTTAACGGTGAAAGGTGCAAATATGGGTACCGTCATTATTATCGACGCAATACACCCCACAATGCCCCACAAAAGGCACGTTAAGATTCTTACGTTTGGGAATGAAGCCTAAAAATGGATATTAATGGTCGACAACAGATAAACGTTGCCTTGAAGAAGAAGCCATCAATTAACGATGGGTGGTTACGGCATGTAATTAAACGGACAAACAAAGTATTGCTTGTGCTGTCACCGAATCTGAAAAGCGATGAATCAACGGAGCCGCCAACACGGTTTTCCGTTACGGATTGCAAAAGGTGTGGCTGCGTAGAGATCAGCCAGTCAGACGGTGGAATGTTTGGTTCACGCTAAAATCAAACAAGAGTATCTACCTAATGCCAACAACCAACCTATCTTTGTAGATGGTGATATTAGATAATGCCAAGCGAAATCAGGGACGCTGACTGAACAGTACATTAAATTACTGCGCAGGCCTAAATCAAAGAACCTTAACCTTGACGACTCGAGAGTGGAGCGCATTGCAGGCCGCAGCAACAGTACGTGCGTCTGTGGTTTGAATGGTGCTGTGGTAATCACTGCCCAAAAGGGAAAGCAGGAAAGCGTGTTACTGTAAAGGTTTCGCAAACGTGGATTAGAAATCAGCCTGTCGTCTCAATGGCATTCAAAACACCTATATGATTGCGCTTTCCCTTGGTGCCAGATTGAGCGAATACACTGCCACGGCAACCTTTGGAGTTGATAAGACGGACATCGTTCGCTCGTAACTCTAAAGGTGAATACTACCACGGTCAATATGGAACTATGTTTAAATTTTGATTTCTCATGTATTGAGGGGAAAACAGTTTGAACAGCACATGGAACAGCGAATTCTATGAAGATGTTCCAAACAACCGTAAAGATGCTTACGATACAGGCTTTAATATCAATACGAATGTACCGCTGTAAGGTGGTAAATGATCGTTGCTGCACCCTACGCTTCAGCATCTTATAATACACAAGGGTAGCCTAAGCACCACGCAACACCTTTAACCGTCTGTCGTTCCTAGGAAAGTCAAGGTAAGATTAAATATCGTGACAGTAGATTTCAAAGCATGAACTACAATCAAACCCCTGTGAATGCACCACTAAAACATAGAGAATACTTTGCTAGTATATCTCATGAATATGATGTTAATTATCAAATCCTTTACAAAAGTGGGAACATGGTGGACCTAAGCAAAGGAAGATATGGCGATCTCTATCAGCACCCCGAAAGTAGTTACATGTATATCTTTGAAAATGATTACAAACAAACAGAAACCATGCGTTCAGCCCCAGTTTAACATCAATATCCAAAGCACCTCCGGCAGCCTTTGTCAACTGGTGGTCTGCCTAACTGGCTATGCCATCGATGGCGAACTAAAAGCCCTGCAGTGGGTTGGGTTATGCCCCAGGCTGGTGGCCCCTGGCACCTCACACGCATGGCGCCAAACAGAAGAATTGTACCCTGTGTGCCAAATCAAAACCCGACAAATTACGCGACCAAAGCTATTATTGCCCCTTGGCCATGAGAATACTTTTAACCAATATGCACAGTATATTAGTTGAGAGTATGTGAACGGTGACCGACAGCCCAACTAATTTTATCAAGAATTCAGCCAACAAGCTTGAAGCCGAATACGTGTATAAATCTACCAAGCGTATCTCGTCTCTACCATTTTGTGATTGGAACAGTTTAAAGAATCAACTATTCTTGACATACCACGTAAATGACTGGCCTCAGCCTTGGCTTCAAGCTGCTGAACAGGTAATTTCTCTCGAGCCATCCTTCTGTTTTGGGCCCATGGATCATAGAAACTTTAGACAAACTTCCAAATGGGTTAGGCTTTTGCAAAGGTGCGTCTCCGGGCGCAGGTGGAAATGGCTACCCTTATTATATAAATCTGGCTGGTCTGTGGCAAATATATCAACGTGGCGACAAGAAGATTTTATGGAATGACCATTCCTGAGAATACAGGGGCAAGAGTACCAACTTAAACCTGAACGTAAGAATGCCGGGAAGTGGACTTGATCATGCTTCCTTGATAAGTGGTGAATGTGCAGAATCTCACCTATTATACAAAGGAGAACACTGAAAACCAAACTCACTCATCAACAAACAAACCCGCGTAAAAGAAAGTTTTCAATCAACGGTAAGAAAAGGAACCTGTATAGAAATAGCACCAACACAACTCCTATAAAGCAAAGGTAAAACAATTTCAAGAATGGGACCCACCTCACCTACACTCGCAACCGCAAGATTGTGGGAGAGCCAAGTCCTGATGTAACCTCTTTACATTAATCTGATGGTGCAGCAACTATGGTAACTACCTGCATAGCATCTGTTGCCAAAGTAGTCTGACTATGGTATGCCAACGCCTGACCTTGGGATAAAGAATCGACGAAAAGATCAGCAAACCCGTGGTGTAAGCTTACATAAACAAATCTGAAACCAGTGTATTATGCCGCCGGAGTGTACTGCAGTGTGCTCGGATCGATGTTGCCTAACTTCCTTGATCACTAAACTCTACCCCTGAGATGGAAAGACCTTAGTCCTATGTGCTCGACGCACGCCTTTGGAGGATACGTTGCCTCAGGCGAACCCACGCTGCCGTCACTGCACATACGGCTCTCCGCGGGAGAGAGACCGAGAACACCGCAGATGACCTGCATTTTCAGCAAAATACGCTAATGCGCAAGATAAGGTGCGTTTACTGATGGCTCTATCTCTGATGTTGTTTTCGATGCTGGAACCATTGTTACCACACCTGGTCAGGAGAACCAACCAAGACGTCAGTGGAACGACTTCATCAGGAGGCTTGAGGAGGTTATGTAGAACCAGCACACCTGGCAAAGTGCACGCATACTCTTTTAGAATAGCTGAATTTCCAGGCGTTATTAACGACGAGACTGGTTTAAGAAAATCAACCACATCGCTCTCATGGAGAGCTAACCTCCTCGCACAACGTTCCAAACTCCAAAATGCAGCTGGTATCGGTGCAGAACTTATCCCCTAGCTCTCACCGGACGCACTCAAGCTATTACTCTACTGAACACTGCACCAAACACGAGAATCTTGAATGGGTATTGGTGAATGGTGTGGAGCCGCATAGTTCCGTATGCGCTCATTTACGCCTTTACTACAGCAAGCCATATTCTTCACATTAAACGCTACATTCTAAATGTTTTCCATTATGAAACAGAATATTATAAAATCTAAGTCGCTCGTCCTTGAGACATAAAAAGCTGCATGCATGGTACTGACAACAGGATGCAGCGAAAGCGTGTGAATGCAAAAATAACATTGGACCCATCGACTACGCCGGAAGTGAAATCCTGTGTTCTGCTCTACCTGTGAACAGGGTGCAATACCAACCCTCTCGATTACCCGTTGTGGTATTACATGGGGCTTACACGTGTCAAAAATAGTTCTGTGTATATTCACCGTCAAGTAGTTTTAATGTACCTAGACAAGTTGGCTGAACTCATGGGCCTCAGCCCATTTATGTTAAATGGATATGAGAAATGATATTAAAGCTGCTTATCGATAAGATGCCAGCCAACAAAGTCGTCATCATCGCACCTTCGGCTATGGCAAACGCTCTAACAATTTACATGGGATCGTTCGATATCGACCCTTGGCTCAAGACCTTACTCTGGTCGCATAAGCCGCGGTGGAGGCACATTAACTCCCAACTACGAATCGCGGGAAGAGAGTCTATTCGATCAATGGCTGCACCGGTGCCGAACACCGACTCGATAAGCTGAAGTTTCAACGACAACGCAGATAAGTATATTGAGACAAACAGAATTCAGCCTACGGGGAGATAATACTAAGAAATGGGGTGAAATTTTGTAAATCTATGTAAAACTTAAAATTGCGAGACTTCTTCACCAAAACAGTTGGGCTAGCTCACAGCCGAGGAAGTGGGCGGTGCTGACGATGCAAACGTGATGCAACCTAATATGACGACTATGGTATACAACAGCACAGTGGATGCGCGGCACACAACACTGGACAGTTGATAATAGTCTGAACCTTAGTACAGAAACGTTATCGACTTCATGAAGCGTGTAACAAAGATCCACTGAATGCTGGTGATGTTTACCAAAAACGATTTTCAACTCTGAGGTGGTGCAAGCTTTCTTTGATGCATGCTAAGAGGATAATAACCAGCATTCCTAAATATATATTTTAGACCATATGAACTATACCACAGATGTTTCTACAAGAAACATTTCTTGACAGTTGGAAAGGTGATGGGGAACCATATGCGCTTATATCAGGGATTACTCTATCGGTGCTATATCTGAAAAGACAGAATACACTGGCGTCACAATTATTTGTAACAACCAGATGGAAAGTAACTGACGGAAGAAAACAAAAAACCTACTCACCACTATCAATGTACTTTAACGAGGAATTAAAAATATGTTGACTTCACTTTCCCAACAGCTCCAAAAGGTAAGGTGGTATGCACACTGAAGATGTAACCCACTTTACGAGATGAATTCTTCCACAGTAGCTGAATGAACTCTATCTGGCTGAGTTTAAGCCATTATGCTAATCAGTTTCATACTGCAGCCGAATATTTCAACTTATGTTGAGGCTTCAGCTAAGGTTGCAAACTGTTTAGTCGATACTGAAACAAAATACTCTTATTGGTGATAAGGCATGCTTACTGTAACGACAGTTAGACGAGCCTGTTACCTACGGACGATGCAATGGCACTACAGCGGATGATGGCTAATCTCTGACTCACCAACTAACAGGCAATGCTCCAGCGATTTAGAGAAGGTCAAACATCCAATTTGTATCTACATTTCTCTATCAACCACTTGAGCAGCCTGTAACAGTGCGCCAGTTCGCAGTTCCTAAAGCAGAAGTTCGCTCATTCCTTGGGTTACAATGAAACCCAACACCGAGTTGCCTCGCCGATTCTATATCGCTCAACCCGATCCTGCTGATAAGATGCGTACTATTATCGAGACAGCAATGACACAGCAAGGCTTCACCTTTACCGATGGACAAAGACCTGAACTGCTTAACTCGGAAAGGGTGTGGTACGACAAGGGGGCTCCAAACTTTGGTGAAGGTCCTAACTACTAATAGGGAGACCTGCAGAATAAAGAGGCATCAATAAATACTGTGAAGAAGCAAGTGGGCAAAAACGCCCATAAACTTGCACTAATCTGCCTCAAAGTCGTTTTTCATTAGATTATTAAAAGAGAGGGTGTGTCAATTATGAACACACCCTCCTTCTTCATGAATTAAAAGAATCACAAGAGGTTTTACATCTCTTTTTGTCATATAAGCCATAAATTGTGGTTCTTCCGTTAAATGTGTGGACGCTTTTCCTAGTGCTTTAACGTAAGAGCCAAAGTTACTCATTAAACAAAAGTATAGCTGAGACAGTCAACTATCTATCCTATTTTCATCCTCTTTCATTGAAAATCTTTATATTTTAAGACTTCGAAAATCTGTAGATAAGGGTTTGAAAAATCATTACATAATTTCAAGGAAAACACCTATAACTAACGACAAAAATACACGCATGAAGCGAGTTTGACAGTAATCAACAGAGCATCAATTAGTTACCAAGAGTAAAAGTAAAAGATGCCTAATTGAGTTCAAAAAGGGCGTTAGTAAGGGTCTTAAAAGAGTATCTTTGCGGCTTCGAAAGGGCGTCTTTTTAGAAGCTCAAAAAGAGCAGCGTGTTGGATTTTGAGCTGGTACAAAAATAGTTTTACAAACATAGACTTTAATAAGGAATAAGCAGGTATGGTAGATGACAGGATTGAGCATCACAATCTCCACTACATTTTATCATATAGTCACCCCTTAAACAATCTTATTATGGTAAGTTTACCATGTATGTATATTAACTCATTCTATTAACGATTCACGCATTTAACGGAAGAACCTAAATTGTTTGCCCTATATATTCGGTTAATGATGACTTAACATCGATAACATTGGAGACCTCTCAAAGTTCTTTAGTTTAGAAATTTGCTTATATCATTATTTTTCACCTTTTATAGTGCATGAAACAGCAACCTCCTCTCTTCTCGGTTTTGCTTTTTTTTTTGACCTATTAGTCGGTCAGCGTAAGGTCAAGTGACCTTCTTTTTCAGATAGATAATATTATCGATTGGAATAACTGTGGTATTATTGAAATTGCCTACACCAAAGGTGCTGCGAAACTGGTCGTCCGAGCTATGATAGTCTTGAAGCGAAATCGAACTTTCCACTTGGTATGGTCTTATGATGGTGAGGTTGAGGAGCAGGCAAATGATCGTTTGTCTTCGTACGCTTTGTGTGATCAGTTTGAAGATGTTACCCCTGGGATAGTACGACTGTATGTCGTTTCCGTAACATTCTTGGTAGAGGCAGACCTTATGATATGGTACTGAATGACGAACTGTCAGTTTTGACAAATAAGGTGTTATTGTCAAATGCGGGGCCATTGTCAGATGCCAGCATTATTATAGTCCCTGTCGCCCACGTGGTCGTAAGGAGGAAGGGAGAGAGAAGTTGAGGCCAGAGACAAGAAATGGGTAAATTAAAATCTGAGAAAGCTATGCCAGAGAAACTCAGCCCAATGTGGACTTGGAGGAGGCACGCTGATCAAGAAAAATGTAAAGGCTCCATTTGGATACAAAACGCATTCAGTTACAGATGAAATGGATTGTCTGTAGAGGAGAGACTATCACGCAGTTAATGAGAGCGACATCAAGCATTTGGAAACGCCCTGAAAAGCAAATCTTCCGAAAAAGACTCTCGTATATGCGACAAGGGTTATGACTCAGCAGAAACAAGGAGACACTAAAGCGAATGAAACTAAAAGCCTACTATGGCCAAAGGAACAAGGAAGTGTAAGATTACAGAAAGAGAGGAAACGCATCAATGTGGCTACTGCAAAATGAGGCTAGGTGGAACGCACTTTTGTCTATACACAGATGGTTTAGAGCAGCCAAAGATGGTGGACTTCATTAAAAAACACAGCGGCACAGCATATTATGGAGGCTGTTGCTCACAACTTATATCGAACGGGTTATAGATAATTGTGTCCAATGCTCCTCAAATAAAAGAAAATTGAAAATGCAGCAGATGAGTAACATAATAACTTCGTTTTATTACATCAAATTATAAAATAACATGCTGGAATATGCTTCTAAACACAACTAAATGGGAACTCTTATAATGGGGTTGTCGGCAGAGGTCCGCCTGTGCGTGATGTCGTGGATATCATAGAAGGACAGAGCAAGTAGAAATTAGAAGCATCTAACCCTGCAAAATACTCTGTTAGGCACCAAAACAAAAACCACTGTCCCTTTTCCTAAGAAGATATTTAGCGGATATGAGGAAACCACTACCGCTCTAAAGAGAGAGAAAAACATCGATATATCAGCACATCACGAGAGGTATTAACTTTCATCTTTCTTCATATATATACTAATCACAGCACTAATGCTTACCTCCTAATAAAATGACAACATCCTTTGTACCTCTCACGAGATACATTTATTTTTGCAGACACAAAGACAAGACCTACAAATTATGAACACGATCATACTTATCTTAATTACTCGCATTGCGTTACCCAGCGCTACCTGTACTCACAACTACCGTTTGTTGTTCTTCCTCCCAAGACTCTACAGAGGGATACGGCAGATAGCATCGAAGCATTCTATGCTACACCTGAGGGTGAGGCAAATTTACTACTGTCGAGAGGTGTCATTACGCTAAAACATTAAAAACAGAAGGACTTTCAGTCATGCATGTCTCCACTGGGAAACTGGCAAAACACCAGAGTCCATGGCGTGACTTCTCAGCATATAGTAGTGTTGTGATAGGCTGTATGGGTTTCGAGTCCTGTAAAAGTGCTAATTAAACTAACTTCATCAAGATGTAGCAATGGTTGTACTTAAGAATAAAAAGGGAATTCTACCGCAATGCTAATCCTACAAGAAGATGGGCAGTGGCGGATTTTCTCCATGGGTTTCCATGATAAAGACTCAATGCAAGAATAGTATAAGCTCGGCAAATTTTATCTGACAGCTAAGGATTATTCACCTTACTGACGGAAGACCCTTGACGGTGGTGCTTCTGCCCGACAGCGAAGAGGATATGAAACTAAGACTTCAACGATACATACGAGTGATAATACCGATTCATACTCAGAATAAAAAATTTCAAAATACAGAGACATGACAACAGAAAACTCATCAGCCATAAAGATTACGAGTGCCATGTACTCCCATAAGTAAGAATGTTTCTTTTACTGGTGAAACACCAGCAGAACTTATCGAGAAACATTTAAACTGCTATGGCATGTTAACTGCTTATGAGAGAGCAAACTGATACTCACATTGTCAACATTCTATCGCGGGGTTCATTTGGCGGATATGGCTGGACAGGTTGATGATTACTGACAAACATTATATTATATGCACTAAAGATCTTTCTCAGTGGATTAGTCGTCTTGAAGTTCTAAAGGTATCATCCCTAGAGCAAGTTCACACTATAGCTATAGGCACCATGATACATGCCGCACAGTTTCATGCTGCTGGCCATCAATTTATAAGTTAACAATGAAGTTGATGGGCTACTGCGTATGCGGGGGTATAGAAACATGATGATAAAGTTATCAGCCAACTGACACATATCTTCAAAGCTACAAGATAAGTAAGGTTCCACTCTGCCCCTTCGTTGATAAAAGAGTCGATGAGCAAATATCTCATCAAATATAGCATATTTAGTTTTGGGTTATAACCCTTCTGACAATAGGTTGCTCATATCCATATTTATATAGCATGGATGGTTTTGGTTTCTCAATAGCATGGTACTAAATGGCAACACCACACGCGTTGAACATTGGGCTCACAAAGATAGAAGATAAAAGAAAAGATTCTTTGCTAATCATTATGTTCTATGGAGTAATAGGTCACAAATAAACCTATATGAGAAAGCATTACAACAGTTTTATCAACACAATTTCAAACGTCCATCAGGAAGAATATTACCAAAGCTTGTGCAAGAATTATTCTATCCTTTTAGGCTAACGAGTACCAAAAGAGAATCAAACCAGAATATTCACCTTTCATTTATCAAGCACTTGGCGATCAGAGGTTATATGGAATTTCGATGCGAATGGAACAACACTTTCCGTGCATTAAACATTGAGTATGGAGCAACCGCTATGCCAGTTCCAATGCTCCCTGTCCAAATTGGGTCAAACAGCCGTCACACTTATCCCTCCTTAACTCGCGGTCTTCTCGGCTTTTATCCTTTCGGCAACAACCGTGATTCCTTTATAAAAGAATCTGGGAAAGAATGGATGATAGTTAAGCAGCAAGTGATAGCTCACAGCCCAAGATGTGATTGCTTCCCATTAGCTAAAACAGTAAACAAACTTTCTACTGAACATATTTTACCAAGCAAATATATCGTAATTATATTCTTTAGAGTAGGTATCAACATATACTTTTCATTGTGTTTTATTTACTTTTATTTCCATTTATTATTTTGCTATCCAATAAATTCCTACATTTGGTGCCATGTTTGGTGAGTACTTTGTACAAACTTTGCCATTCATTGCACAAAACTTGCACGAGGTTATCTCGACTCCGGTTATTAAATCTGGAAAATTCAACCAAGGAGTCGTCACTAATCGAGCTTAGGCAGGTTCTGTGCCCTATCCATATGGGGGCATGGACTGTCTTACTTTATTTTTTGACTCCAAGGTTTTTCCAGGAACCGAATGCATAACAAAGATAAAGCGGGCCGTGTCCTCTTTCTTCTTTCTTTATCCTCGTCTAATACAAACAACTAAAAACAATATTATTATGGCACTATTCAAAATTACCGTGAAAATGTCAAAGCACTGTGATGGCATGGTTATAGAACCAGGCATGAGCATCCAGTATGCTGCATTCTTCTCAAACGTTCTGTCAAACGACAAAGAACGAGACAAAATTCACAACACTTCCTCTTCAACCACTTTGGTGTAGACCTAAAGAAGATGAATGCTTTAAACCCTGCGTATTTAAATGTAGAAAAACTGTAAAATTATGAATACACCTATCACTTACACTGAGAATATAGAACAAAGTCAGAATTTGCTATCAAAACTTACTCAACAAATTCTACCTGGACTTGCTTCAAACATGTCTGCCCACATGGGAGACTTTGTTTCAGCATATAAAGAACTTCAAACATTACAGATAGAGAGGCAATCTGAATTAAACAAACTTGTGAAAGAAAAGCAATATAATTTAGCTAAATTCTCACAACTTTTAGACCAAACTCAAGAGCGCTTATCAAGCACTTGCAAATGATTAGAGAGTTTCAACAAAATTATTGCCTTAGAAGTAACAACACCCGAACAGGTACGTTCTCAAGACTTGTTATTACAAGCTATGAGAGCTATGCAAGATCAATATCTAACAGAAATGCAAACTTTAATAAATTTATAAAGGCAATGGAAAATAATCTACACAATGCAAACGAAGAATTAGCAAGTTTGCTGGGACAACAACCGACCAATAAATCTCAATCTAACACTATATTCCTAAACAAAATAATACAGTGATAGATCAAGAGTAGAATAAGACAACAGCCACGGCCATTACGGGATAAGGCATTAAGTCCCAAGAAACAACATGAACTGTTTTCATAGACATTATATATATTTTAACACTCATCGGAAATTAGCACGATAGATGAACTTCATTTGGAAAGATATCAAAATGTTTTCAGACTTAGCAGAGAAAATTACGTAATAGGGCCTCAATACAGAAAATGAGGAACAATTCGGCAATAGAGAGCAGCCACTGCAACCACTTTAGCTATTGTGCATCATTCGCAACAGAAGGAGCAGGATCGTTTGAAGGTTAATGCTATAAAACCCAAATAACTATACAAAAATAAAATTCATTCCATTACTAAAAAGAGAAGCCTGAGATTTTGTAAACACACTTCCACTCTCAATCAGATTCTACCTTGTAAAGGTAATCGAAGCAGATTTTTACAAAACATAAGTGTAAATTAATCAGAAGGATTCCAAAGAGTTAAGAAATCAACAACTATTTACGAATCTTGCTGAGAAACCAATAACTACACTTCTCATTAAATATTCTAAGAGATTCTATATCATTACAAGCTTATTAGCTTCTTAAAAGAACAATTTGAGTTATGGACAGCTGAAAAATCGGAGAAGGGCCGCGCTCTGATTATGGTATAGTAAATCATGATATCATTTAACATATTTTTGATGCGCCAGAAGAAAATATAAACAAAGAACACAAATCTATCATTATAAAACACTCAGGCATGGAAGAAGCCAACACTTTAAAGATCAATAATATATATACTATGTAACAATTTATCCAATTATTCTGATGAACAACTACTTTCAGCTTTATATATGAGTGTCGGGGCAACTGCGGTGATAAGTTAATGTACCGGAGAAAGGAATTCTTGAATTTCAGACTATTCCATCATGCTAGTGGGTGCTTTTGAGGTCTTTCATACAAGGATTATGCTTTACTTTCATGAATATTCAATAATTGAGGCCAAACAAGGCTTCTTGCACGTTTGGCTTTAGTCCTTAATACTATTTTAATCACCATTATTTCGTGGAATATGTTTCTGGGATATTTTGAGAAACCTGTGCGGGCCTACTAGTAATACCTAGGTATTAGCCAATTGCCAAAAAAGAGCTTGGTCTGACTGTAGAGGAACCTTTAATTCAAAAGAGTGAGATGAAATTGCATGTACTCTTAAATTATACACACTGAACACTTTACAAAGCAAGGCTGGGTTTGCAAATTCAACAAAACTAACATTATCAAACTAAATTAGAGTTCCATCAAAAACATTTTGCAGGTGCAAATTATTGGGTGCATCATTGGATTAATAATTTAATGCCCCTGGTCTTATAATAGGAAATGGCTAGGAGCAATGTTAAAACAGAAATAGAAAAGATTAATCAGAGAGGTTCTAATACTCCAGAAACAAAAAATAGGTTCTGGATGGTTAGCATACACTTTATAATAATAATAATTGCAGGACTAATATTTATATAATATAAAATTATAAGACAAGAGGAAAATGAAACTTATTCTAAACATGAAGAATTTAATAAAATTATAGGCAACAGGAAATCTATAAAAATCCTTGTCATTATAACTGTCCTTACATGCCAAATATATAAATATAATTTCTAATTCAAGAGCAGAGATCAAGAGTTGTTAATCCATTGTAAAAGTATTACCATTTTCAAGCACCAAATCTAAACCTGTTTTTCTAGAAATAAACACGACAATGAAAATAAGGAAAAGCCTTAAAGGAAGAACTGACAAGATAGAGTCCTCACTTTTATATTATAAGAACCCACTATTAAAAGTATAACGAAAAGATGGAAACTTGTCTTTAATCTGTTTAATATTCCTTACTAACTATTCAGCCAATGTGATGGAAACCATCGCTGTATGAATTCAATGATATTTAAAGGAAAAGAGTTACTAAAAACCGTCAACAGAGCAGAGTTGTATTTACAACACAAAGAGTAGATAGTGGGAAGAGTCGACACTGAGGGTGCGAGTGTAAAACTCTCTTAGGAAAAGATAGTAACAATGAAAAGCAATCCTTTTCGGTGAGAATATCTAGAAAATGATTTGGGAGATTCTCAATGATGAAGTGATAACGACATCTATTGCAAATATGGCTGCTGCATGAGTTTCGACGGATATCATGGAGAGGAAGAAGACAAAGACAGAAATGGAACTCAGAATGCAAGAGCTGCTGATGATTGTTGGAATGAAGGATTAGACAGAGATGGGTGCGACTTACACCTTCATCAGCACTTTCACAATCTATACGACCATACAAGCTTCCAGCATCTTCGACTTTCATTTATGTTAGAGACTTCTACACAAAGTTTGAACTAAAGTTTAATCAAAATACTTAAACAATAATAAATGGAAAGAAAAGAGTTATGCATAATATCCGACTCTGATATCCCATCGGGTTCTGATGGAATCAACGGTGAAGGGTATACGTACGGACAATTACGTCATCAGCCCATTATCGCAGAGATACTGCAACGTATCACCCACCCTATTGCACGTCAAATGGCAGAGGACTGTAATGAACGCAACCGTAAAGATGGATTTACGATGTATAAGGTAGATGGAGAATACTGCTTTGAAGGACTACGAGTAGGACCGAAAGTGAAAATCCCTTCTAAAGAAGAACTATTGGTTCTATTAGGAGATCAACCCATCAATGCAGCCTCTATCCGTAACATCACGTATACGCTCATACGTGAAGAATTAGCACGTTTATACGGAACATCTGTACAAGAAGCTGCAGACATCATAGGTAACCAACTTGACTGCGCCCCACACGAAGACATCTCTGGTTATATCTTTATGGTACCCAACTGGGCGCATAAATGGTTCCGTCATAATGGGTATGTGTCAAGGATGTTAAAACAGTAGACAGCCTAACTATCACAAATAAAAACTCCCGATACATTAAGTACCGGGAGTTCTTTATTATAGAGATAAAATCTATTCGGATTATTCAGCCTTTGCCTCTTCAGCAACGTTCTCAACAGCCTCTGCAGGTGCATCAGCCTTCTTTGTAGAACGACGGCTACGACGAGTCTTCTTAGCTTCAGCCTTTGGAGACTTAGCCATGTTCTCATCATAGTCAACAAGCTCAATAAATGCAATCTGAGCAGCGTCACCCTGACGAGTACCGAGCTTGATAACACGTGTATAACCGCCTGGACGATCAGATACCTTTACTGAAATCTCCTTAAAAAGCTCAGTAACAGCCTCTTTGTTCTGAAGATAACGGAATACAACACGACGTGAGTTGGTTGTATCGTTCTTAGAACGTGTAATCAGCGGCTCAACATACTTCTTAAGAGCCTTTGCCTTAGCAAGAGTCGTAGTGATTCTTTTGTGCTGAATCAAAGCAACTGCCAAGTTTGAAAGCAACGCAGTGGTGGTCAGCAGTACGACCCAAATGGTTGAATTTCTGTATTATGTCTCATTTTGTTTTTAACTTGTCATGTGGATAAACCCGTCAACTTGTCGCTTGTAGACAACTCGTCAACGAGCCTTTGATCCACTGCATACTTTGGCAATGTCGGGTTCCACAGTCTGATGATCAGTACTCCCGAGCAAATCAGCAAGCCCAGAAAGCGATTTCTTACCAAAGTTACCGGACTCAAGAGGTCCGTCTTGTTGTACTGAACGAGGCCGCTCATCGCCCCAGCATCAGCCGCTTTTAAGCAGTTAAGTGCACGACCGCTGAGACTATGTCGGTCAACTCTTTGGCTCAAGAGCGAAGCATGCAGTAAACCCTCATCAAACCTCCTTACGGCCTCCTGATCTGATTCCCGAGGAGTAACTTCATCAGAGAACAACACAGTTGATAACAAGAATCTTGCAGCCTCCTCTTTCTTAGTGCATCCTTTTGGGGTATGGAACCATCGGTCGTAATCAATAAACTAACGGTCATAGTTTAGTCTCTGTTCAACACGATATGCCCATGTATATTTTACGTTAAGGAATTGGGGGTGTAGATGTAACTGATTAGAGCATGGTTTACATCAGTGCAGTGGTTCAGCCGATTTTCCTCAGCAGTATGCAAGGAATGCAATCACGTCCTCGTTGATGGGTCAAACCTAATCTGCATAGAAGCCTTTGAGTCTAAAGTTCGACAAAATCACCAACCAGTTTTAACACTTCAAATCCAGTCAGATACTTACTGATATCACCTGCTTAATTGGTAAACTTCCACGGTGATACCGTCTCATTCTCGAATTCTTCTACTACTGCTTGAATCAGTCCGGTTTTTAGACCCAAGAGATGTTGTAACATCTTTCCTTACACTGCAAACTGAAGAGAACTCTCGTGCTCGTCGTAATTAGCGGGATATTGGATAGTATTGATTATGGAAGCCTGTTGAGCGAGAGATGACGAAGAGTTGCCACCAATGGTAACACCGGAAGCTAGCTCAAGTGGACGGAATTGAACTTGCTGAAATGTCATTACCTCCCGCATTTCCGCCACATTTAACAGGTTTTTGAAATGCTAATATCGCCATTAATTTAATCGATTTTATTTGTTTAAGTGCCAACCCCACCGATTAATCTGCCCTTTAATGCCTCGGGATGTCAGCACGGTCTGGACGAGGAGGAACTTACCAAAATTTAGTGCATCATCCCACCGCTTAGCGATACTGGCTAGGTTGTCGCCAAAAAGTTCTCGATAAATCATGACTTAGCCTCACGAACACCATTCAACAACACAACAGTATCTTTTACCTGACAGGAAGCAATATTTATGACATTACCGTTACAACAATATGTTTGTGGTTGACGAGCTGACGTGTACCTGCACTTATAGGGAGCGGCTACCGTGACGGAACATTCACATTATCCAGACGGCTCTTCCCAAGGCCTAAGAACCTCACCAGTAATACCATCTGCCTTGTACTTTATCGACGCCAGATTACGGAACTGACGTCTGAAACGCCATAGCGGCCGAGCCTTCCGCTTCACAAGGCAAGCTGAGCACCTGCCATTTCAGATGACACCTTTACGACGACGACAGCCACGCTGTCCTGGAGGAAATTCTCTTAGCTAATACCTTATCTGCGCTCGAAAAACCGCTCAATGAAATGCATATGTGCACTGTGATTTTGACCCTGTGTATCTTGGCCATAATTAATATGAATCTTTTAATTGTTATAAGATGTGATTATATACGACGATTATGTATTTTGCACCGTTGTGTGGCAATGGAGTAACGTCAGTGATTTAGTTACCTGAATACCTCGTGTTCACTGCACGGATTGCGCCTCACGACCGGTTTACCTGACCCTTTAACGAATGCCTTAACCTTTACGAAGACCGAGATCGAAAGCTACCTTAGAGCATCCTCTGCCGCCATCCGAGCAGCTGTAAGTGAGTAAGGCCTCTTGATCCACGGAATCCCATCTTACCAGCCGAAGACCAAGAGATAACTCCTTAATTCTCGTTATGTTAGCCAAAGATACAATAATGTTATTGAATGAGCTGTGCACGTGGAGCTGCTCCCATGCGTCAACTTCTTACATTTCTTTTCTTAGATGTTGCTGATTTCGCCATAATTAATTTCTCCCTCAGAATTACTTAGTAGCTTCTTCTTATTAGCAACAGTCTTCTTCTTTCCTTACGGGTACGGAGTATCATTCTTAGTACCTGACCGCGAATAGGAAGACCATTACGATGTTCAACACCACGATGATAGTAAACTTCATATCCGCGAGGCGCTTGACACCATCTCGATCCTGTGGAAATTTCGGAGATCACCAACGTCCTTGAATTGCAGCACCGATAATTTCCGCTGATCTCCGCTGCTCGTCATCAGACCACCTCGCTGACCTCAGGTCACGTGCACAATACCAGACTTTGTCCAATATCTTTTGCTGAACCACTTCGACCAATACCATAGATATAGGTCAATGCGACTTGCACGTCGCTTATTCTGGGCAAATCTACTCCAACAATCTGTATTGCCATTGCTCGATAATTAAATAAATCAATGTCACTTTAGCGCCAAAAGCATGCAAAGGTAAGCATAATTTATGAGAAAGCCCACCTCGTTACACTAACTCAACGACGCATCTTTGAACTTAGGGTTCTTCGGTTAATAACGAACAGGCGCTTTACGTGACGAACGATCTGCAGGTCATTGCACGCTTCTTTAAATGATGCTCTCGTTCTCAGCTATCTCTACAAAGCAAGTTTATTTGTATCTGAAAACGATTCGACCATTGAAGCGTCAGGACCATCTCGACTCATCAACCTTTATCACCAGAAGAATCTTGATGTGGAAGTAGCATCTCACCTTACCGGAAATAAGGAGCGGTGATATCAACACTCATTCTCTAAATTTCCACCTCGGAAAACATCGCATTTGAGAGTGTCGAGAATTGTTCCAGTCCGCTCTATTGCAGTCAAGAGCTGCCACATACTTAATTCGTAATTTTGAATCCTTCTAAATGCGTTCTACCTTTCAAAAGAAGATACATCAGCCTTACCAGCTCTATAGCAATGGTACTGCTCAAGTGTGTCGCTGGACGACGGTCACGTAACAATCACTCCATCGGTCTGGTAATATACCACCCTCTCGACCACCCAAAAGTAACCACTCGGCTCTAGCTACATGCACATTCCTGCCTTGAGTAATACCCACCACCCCGCCTATAATTAGGAATTGCGGGTCCCACATGCATCCTAATACGTCCAATGACCTGTTAGTTCACGAACAATACCATAGCCCTTGTGCCTCAGTAGTTCCTGAATAACTTGACCAATATCACCAACATGATGCCCAGCCCAGCCACCAATATTTATGAGAGACTCTTTGTTGTAATGAAGAAATCATTACATCTTTCGCTTACTTCTCCAACACAGAAAGTATAACAACTATCCCGTTGAACCCTGTTAAGCAAGTCCCACAATCTATAGAAATTATCTCATCGTCAGCATAACATCTTTCACTCATATTCCATGTACGACTACGTCAACACACAGACGAACATATACTACCAGGAAAAAGGAGGGCCACGTAAGAACTGGGCGAAAGCCTTTGTGAAATGGTGGGAATGGCACCACTGTCGCGAATAAACTCTTCAGCCATTTTACCTAATTGGAGAGTTGTGACACCTGACTTAACATGACGACCAACCTCTGCAGAGTTTTTACCCACCAGCAGGTTGGCTCACATGAGTTCTATTTCATCTTCAGTCTTTAGAAATATATTCATTCCCCTAAGATAAAGATTCATTAAGCTGCAACACCAGCATTGCTACGTGTATGTCCTGAATTGAGAAGTTCATCATAGTGGCGCATCATAAACGAGATTCAATTCGATAAAGGTGTCGATAAACAACACCAACAAGAATCAACAATAGCTCCACCAGAACTGACCAGAGCATCAGCAATATTTAAATATCCCGCCAACGCAGGCATAATAGCAATGAAAGCGATAACAAAAGCACCCATCCCTGTAAGACGAGACATTATCATCAACATAATCTGGCTGTATCCTTCTCCAGGCTTAACGCTGTGAATAAAACGTATTGGTGCTTCATCCTCAGCCATCTGAGTTGGATTAAGTGTAATTGCAGTATAGAAAGTAAACACTATAATAAGGAGCACATAAATACAGTTATACGCCAAACTCTTTGTATTCATCAAAGACTGGAGAACAGAACTAGTATTATCAGATGAATACTGTACAATTGCCAATGGTATAAACATCAAAGCCTGCGCAAAGATGATAGTCATAACATTAGCAGCAAACAGTTTCAAAGGAATATACTGACGAGCTCCACCATATTGTTTATTTCCAACGACGCGCTTAGCATACTGCACAGGAATCTTTCGAGTACCAGTCAAGGAGTAAAGCCGCACATACAACAGCATAGCGACACAATCTCTATGATAAGCATCGCCAATCCACCACCGATAGCTGCAGAAATGCGATTACTAAACTCCTGAATAAGAGCCTGAGGCAAACCTGCGATGATACCAATCATAATAATCAAAGAGATACCATTACCAACTCCTTTATCCGTGATACGCTCACCGAGCCAAAGAATGAACATAGAACCTGCAGCAAGAATAATTGTCGCAGGAATCATAAATGTAGTCCAATCGATGCCTGAAGCCAGAGCACCACCAGCCTGCACTTTTAAGTTCAACAAGTAAGACGGTGCCTGAAACAGTAGGATTACTACTGTCAGGACACGCGTATACCAGTTTATCTTCTTATGGCCACTTTCGCCTTCACGCTGCATCTTTTGGAAATAAGGTACAGCGACAGCGAGAATCTGTAAAACGATAGTAGCTGAGATAAGGCATGACTCAAATGCGAAGATTGACGCATGAGAAAAATGCACCACCGGAGAACATGTCCAAAAGTGACATAAGACCGCCCTTGGTCTGTGCCTGCAACTTTTCCAATAGGGTAGGATTAATGCCAGGTAGCACCACAAACGACCCGAAACGGTAAATAGCTGTGAACAGAATAGTTATGAGAAGTCGCTGACGCAAATCCTCAATTTTCCAACAGTTCTTCAGTGTCTCAATAAACTTTTTCATTAACTTAGATTATAGTTGTGTTACCACCTACTGCCTTAATAGCTTCTTCGGCAGTCTTAGAGAAAGCATTTGCTGAACTTCCAACTTAGCCTTCAACCACCACGCCAAGAATCTTAATGTTCTTACCACTGGCGAGACCAGCAGCCTTAAGCCCTCTACACCAATCTTAGTAAGATTGTTCTTCTCAGCAAGAGCCTGAAGAGTTGAAAGATTTACAGCGAAATATTCCTTGTGGTTGATGTTCTTGAAACCAGCCTTCGGTACACGACGCTGAGAGGCATCTGACCACCCTCAAAAGCCAATCTCTTCTTATAACCAGAACGTGACTTTGCACCCTGTGACCACGAGGAAAGATCTGAGTCCAGAACCCGCACCACGACCAATACGACGACGTAATGTGTAGAGCCAACAGCTGGTTTCCAAATTATTTTAATTTTCATAATTACTGTTTTTAAAGATTACCAATCAATTACTGATATAAGATGAACCTTTACGAATCATACCACGGCGCTTGGAGTATCCTCAACTCTCTATAATCTGAGAAATCTTACGAAGGCCCAATGCACGTAAAGTTCTTTTCTGGTCTTTAGGAGCACCAATCTGGCTCTTAATCTGCTTAATCTTAATGCCATAATTAACATACTCTCCTAAAATTAACTGCTAAATACTTTATCCATACTGATACTCACGCTCACCTGCGATTGTATATGCATCACCATATCAGCGAGGGCAGCAATAGTAGCCTTTCACAAGGTTATGAGGGTTAGAAGAACCCTTTGACTTTGCAATCATCAGTAGCACCTGCACTCTCAAGAACAGCACGCATAGCACCACCGGCCTTCAAACCAGCACGCCTGCTGAAAGCATGTAAGGAGAACATGAGCACCACTGAAGCGAGCTTCTGCCTCATGAGGAACAGTACTTTTCAAAAACTGGAACCTTAACAAGGTTCTTCTTTGCTGAATCTGTACTTTTCTGATAGCAGCAGTAACCCTCACCAGCCTTACCAAGACCCCCAGTCAATAACGCCCTTACCGTCACCTACAACGACGATAGCTGCGAATGTGAAAGTACGACCACCCTTTGTAACCTTAGTTACGCGGTTGATTGCAACCAAGCGATCTTTCAGTTCTACATCACTATTTACTTTTACTCTATTCATTGCCATAATCGTTTAGAATTTAAGTCCTCCCTCACGTGCTGCATCAGCCAAAGCCTGTACACGTCCGTGATAGAGATAACCGTTACGGTCAAAAACAACCTGCTCTACGCCAGCAGCCTTAGCATGCTCAGCAACAAGTGCACCTACCTTCTTAGCCTGATCAATCCTAGCCATCTTCTCAAGGCCAAGTGAAGAAGCAGAAGCGAGGGTTGTTCCTGTCAGATCGTTAATAACCTGTGCATAAATCTGCTTATTACTGCGGAAAACGCTCAAGCGTGGGCGTTCTGCAGTACCGTTCACACTCTTACGAATGCGGAACTTTATCTTAATTCTTCTTTGTTCTTTCTTTGTTGTCATAATCGTAATGATGAATTAAAGTTACTTAGCTGCAGCTGTCTTACCAGACTTTCTGCGAATAACCTCACCCTGGAACAGGACACCCTTACCCTTGTAAGGTTCAGGCTTACGGAAAGAACGAATCTTTGCACAGATGAGACTCAAGCAGCCGCTTGTCAGCTGATTCAAGAGTGATGATTGGATTCTGGTTACGCTCGCTCTTTGTCTCAACCTTAACTTCTGAAGGAAGCTGAATAAAGATTGGGTGAGTATAACCAAGAGAGAACTCTACCAAGTTGCCCTTATTAGAAACACGATAACCCTACACCAACAAGTTCCAATGTCTTTTTGTAACCTCACTTACACCAACAACCATGTTGTTTATAAGTGAACGATAAAAGACCGTGGAAAAGCTCGTTTCTGCTTTAGTAGTTTACTGGGCTATTCTCATCAATTTCGAATGTTACCTGACCGTCCTCGATGATAGTCTTAATAGAAGAATCTACCTTCTGAGAAAGCTCAACCTTAGGACCCTTTACTGTAACAACACCATTATTAAGAGCAACTGTAACGCCAGCTGGAACACTAATTGGCAATTTTCCTATTCTTGACATATTCAATCCTCCACTAATAAACGTAGCAAAGAACCTCACCACCGATCTTCTCTGCAGCAGCTTCCTTGTCTGTCATTACACCTTTAGACGTGGAAAGGATAGCACTTCCAAGTCCGTTAATTACTCTCGGCATGTCTTTGTAACCAGTATACTGGCGAAGACCTGGGGTAGAAACACGCTTCAATTTCTTGATAGCGCTCTGTTTTGTTACAGGGTCGTACTTCAATGCGACCTTGATTGAGCCTTGGGGGCCATCCTCGATGAACTTGTAGTTCAAGATGTAACCCTTCTCGAAGAGAATCTTTGTAATAGACTTCTTCAAGTTAGACGCAGGAACCTCAACAACACGGTGATGAGCCATGATTGCGTTTCTGAGTCTTGTCAGATAATCTGCTATTGGATCTGTCATAAAATATAAATGTTTAATTAATCGGGACTACCCCGACAATATTAAAAATCGCTTGAAAGCGGATAATGAGCTGCAAAGATACAAAATCTTTTTCACAATTCACTATCCGCGTCGATATATATTTGTTTACCAGCTTTCTGCCTTCTTTACACCTGGAATGAGTCCCTGAGATGCCATCTCACGGAACTGAATACGAGAGAGACCAAACTGACGAATGTATCCCTTTGGACGTCCAGTAATCTTACAACGATTATGTAGACGAATAGGATTAGCATTCTTTGGAATAGACTGCAACTTACGAGCAGCCTCATGTTCTTCAGGATCATTTGGCAGAGCGATAATCTTTTTCAGAGTCAAGGCGTTTTCAGCATAACGAGCTACAAGCTTTTGCACGCTTTACTCCCTCGAGAGCTCATCTGATTCTTTTGCCATCAATTAATCGTTTTTAGCATTCTTGAACGGTGCTCCCAGCCCTTCAGCAAAGCATATCCTTCTTCATCAGTCTTAGCAGATGTTACGAAGCGTGATGTTCATACCCTGGTTACGGTCAACCTGATCGATATTAATTTCTGAAAATAATCTGCCTGGTAATACTGAGAGTATAATTTCCACGACCACTCGAACTTGCTCTCGATAATCTTTGAAACTCACGAATACGTGGTACGCGAGGCAGTCGAGTCTCGAGGAACTTGCATGCAGGCTGCTCACGACGCAGAGTTACCATTACGTCGATAGGCATCTTCTTACGCAGTTTGGTTTCTTGCAATATCCTTCTTGAATAAGTTGCAACAGCCTTTCTGACCTGTAATAGAAGGTCTCAGTTAACAGCAACTTCAAGTTTCTTTATCCTGAGCTGCATCACCAAGACCCTGATTGATAACAATCTTCTTGCAACAGGCACTCGTATAGCTAAGAATAGGTTGAACTGGTTTCATAAAGCAGGAACAATCTTGCCCTTATACTGTTTCTTTAACTGAGCTGTATTCATTACTTAATTTCTCCCCTGACTTTTTAGCGATACGCTTAATAGCCCTGCCTCTGTCATGCCCCAATCTTGATACGTAGCTCACTGCCTTTCTATCGATGAGACTTAAATTTGAGATATGAATTGCAGCCTCCAAGTTTAATGATACCAATTCTGGTTAGTAGCAGAAGGTTTTGTGCTTTTAGAGACCATATTCAAGCCCCCATAATAGTTAACGTCTTTATCTTGATGACCTTATGAATTTCCAGTCTTGCCCTATCTTCGCAATTCCAGCAAGAACATCGGACCTGATCGTCTTTCTTGGTATGGAATTTCACATTTTATTATTCAATTCTATTAATTAAAGTCCTGTGTTAAAGAATGACTCTTCATGTTCAATGTACGCAATTTACGAGAACAGGATCTGAAGATACGGCTACCACGAATTTCGCCTGCGTTGTTTAGTAATACACATTATCATCGAAGTGATGTATGAACCATGGCGTTATGAATCTCTTCTTTAAAGGAACGATCGGAAGCCTTGATACTGCACCCTTTTCAATTCACTTGATGGATGACGTTTGTACAGCAACTACGATGTACCAATACTTGGGTAACGACGACAGTCATCGGGGTACACGAATGTACTTAGCTTTCACGAGCACATGGTTATAAGTTATTAATGTGTTTGATTCTGTCTGTATCATAATTACTTAGCTTTTTTCATGATTTGAACTAATTCTCCATCTCTTTGTCTTAGAAAGAGGATGAGTTCCAGTAATGAGTACTGTATCACCTACATTTGCTTATTCTTCTCGTAATGAGCATGGTACTTTTCTTCTTGACAAACTTAATATAAATAGTGGCCCTTTGAACTTAGCTGCTGCAATATGATGGTTTTATCTATTTTTTGCTGATAAAGACACCTGTCTTACTTTTCTTAAATTTTGTTTCCATCTGACCATTGTTATTTTTTAAGTTCTCTTGAGAAGTTCTGTTTCATACGCAATATCATTATTTTAGTTATTTTAATCTGAGATGGATTCTCAGTGGGAGTAACTGATGATTCAGTCTAATTTAAAAGATTGTCTCAGATTCTCAATCTCTCAACCAAATTCTTGGTCTCGAGTTCTTTACTTTTAATCTTCATCTTCTTGCTTTTTTATCGAAATCACGCCCCACATCAATTGTAATCCTCGCTCAACAGGCAGCTTCTTAAAGCGAGACGGGTGTTGGCTCCTTTGTAAATATCAAAGCCAGCCCTCTTACTCAAGAGAACACACCCGGGAGTAACTGGGGCAACCCATCCTGCTGACTCACCTTACCTTACCCATATGAACATCGGCAGGCTTATGAGTGATTGGTTTATCGTGGTGATGTGGATCCTTAATCTGCCTGACGGTTCGTATGCGGTTTACTGCTATGAGCGGCCTCATCTGACGGTTGTCGATCTTACTTAGCCTCGTGTCTTGATGCTGGGAATGTTGTTGAGCCAGCTGTGTACCTCTGTGGGCGCGTTTGTTGCGCAGGGTCTGTCTTGGAGGTCTTCTGTATTTTACTTTTGGCTGTAAAATGATAGTTTCTCTTTAACGGTTATTGTTCTTCATTGACTTCTTCCAGAACGGTCACCATGTTAGAACGGCCATTTCTCTTCTTTGAGTGTTAGGTAAGATTCACCTGTTATAAACTCCACCACGGCAATCCATGTTCGATACCCAAATAGACCTACCTTGTAAGGGCTTTGTCTGACAATAATCGATGCCTGCACGGAAGTGTATGTAGAGGATAATGTCCTCTTTTGCATTTTTCGAGCTATTTCTTGGCACCGTTCAGACGACCTGCGTAATTTGAACTGATACCTTCCAGCACCAGCAGCACGCATAGTGCCAGTGTTCGCGTCTGATAGCACGACGGTAAGCTATCTTACCTCTACCTTATTGCCGAGCGATATTGTTACCAATGATGTTTGTATCAAGTTCAGTTTCTAACCGAAGATATTAATCTGAATCTCCTTCTTAAAAAAGATTTCTTCAACTCTTCCTTGCTTATCAACATCCTGACCACCTTTACTGATAACGTGATACTCCACGATGGTGCAAATAGTAATGGTGATGAGCTCAATGCGCCTTCAATGACAACATGGGAACGCTTGTTTTTCCAAAACGCTTGTTCAGGTAAGCATGAACTATTAACCTTCTACGAGATTATCCCCCTGAAATTCTGCCACCGAACTAATTTCAATTCTTAAACTATGGATGATACCAAGACGGTTGCTAATTGATTAACTTTCTGTCCGTATTTCACTATTGCTTTATCATCATTATTAGCGTCATTCTTTTGAATCAACGAAAAGAGTGACGTGGTTAGGAACGTTTTTTCTGCGGATTCTGTGTGTGCCACGGCCCCGGTGCAGGACGCATGCGGCTTCATTGTAACACCCTTCATCTACGAAGATCTTAGAGATAAAAGTTCACTGTCTCTTTCAGCCTTTGCGGTCATTTTTGTCTCTAGTTGTTAATAGCAGAAATGTAGAAGCTTTCAACATTCTGCAGCCGCTTCTTGAGACCCTGTACGCTAAGGGTAATGATTGATTTCCATACTACGTCGCCATGCTCACATAAATATAGCGCATTCATGTGGAGAAGAAGGACAGTCTTGAGCTTTGCGTAACATTGGTCAAAGCTTTACGAGCTCAGCCTTTATATGTTTTCGCTCTATTATATTTTCTATTTTCTAAATGGATTATGAATTTTGCTTTCACTTATTATTACCAGAGTGACCACCGAAATGGCGTGTAGCTGAACCCACTGAGCTATGACCTACCAGTGTCTTGCAGTAATGCAACAGGATAAATTTATTCGTTAAGGAACTGCAATTGAAAGTGTGACCCACAAAATCAGGGTTCATTAGAGCGCCTTCCAACTGGCGTCTTACGAGACTCCTGGTTTACCACCTCATTCATGCGCGTCCCCTTCTCGAGTGAGTGTTAATGTATGACCTTTTTAATGAACGACCTAATTTACCTTTTAATTGCTTGATTACCTTGTTAGCCTTCCTCAATAATGCCTTGTTTGAAAGCTTTAGGTGCACGAGTCTTGCAGACCCTTAGCGTACAAGCCCTTACGTGAACGTGGATGACCACCACCGGCGACCTTCACCACCACCCATTGGGTGATCAACAGGGTCTGTTATAACAACACCACGGTTGTGATGACGATGACCCAACCAACGTGAGAGCGACCAGCCTTACCAGACCGCTCAAGAGCGTGGTCGAGTCACCATAATTACCCACAGCCAGTTTTACAGCCGACAAAATCCGTCAGCGGTTTCACCAGAAGCGAAAGCTTGATACCGCAACAAATCAGCTTCCCTCACGAAAGAAGCTGGAGCAAAACTACTAGCCGAACGAATGAGCAACGTACCCTGTCCCAAACACGTAACTCAATGTTAAGAATTGCGGTGTACCACAGGAATAAATATTAGCCAAAGGGAAGAGCGTTGACTAACCCAGGTGCGCCTAGCACCAGACATCAGCGGTCACCAACCCGCAGTCCAGTTAGGGCGTAATGCAACGTTTTTCACCATCAGCATAAGTAGCACAGCGCAAATGCGAGCTCGATCCGTTAGGACTCAGGATTGATCGTTCACCACAGCTGGAACACCATCTTCTCAAGGCTTTCAAAGCCGATAAGACGGATACTTCTTCTGTGACCACCGACCCAGTATAGCGGGATAGTCATCCACTACAGTTGTTTCGACCACCGGTAGAACGTTTTACCGTCAAACGAGAGACTTCTCCGGCACGGATGCAGCAATATCCCTGAACGCGCCAATAACCTGTGTCTTTGTCCCGGTAACCGGCATTTGAATTTACGCACCGCCATTTTTATTTAAGACATTGCTATAAAACTCGATCGAACCGCCATTCCTTCAAAGTGAACGAGATAGCCTCTTGACGCGTTCCTCTGTCCTTTCCACAAGACCCGCTCCATAAACGTGCTTGACGCATCACCTGGCGTAACGAACGGCATTCACATCTACTACTGTAACGTTGTATAAAAGCCTCAACTTCTTTCTTAATCCTGGCTTGTTGGCCTCCAGGCTTAACAATAAACTGCACTTTACCATGCCAAAACAGTCTTCCTCTCACCCTCGCAGTATCAACCCGTATCCGAAGACTCTGTTCTGTCAACTCGTCATCTTCAGGACCACTGGTTTAATAGATGAAACCCATACCTTCCTCTGTCTCCTACTACGCTTGGTTAAGATTTCGTCAATAACCTTCAGAGAGCTTTCGTGATAACTACTACATCAGCATCTCAAAAACCTTCTGGTGGCGAATTTACCTCAGAAGCAGCCACAACCTCAGCCGTCCAGATTTCGGACGACGCTCATACAACAGGTCATGTTTTCTCTACTCGAGTGTCAAAACAAGCAGGACTTCTTCATGCCATCAACCTTTTAAGATTTTTGCAATGTTTACGAAATCTTTCGGTCTTTGGACCGTCACATTGAAAATCTCTACTACAACAATAGCATTGTCCTGTGCCTTATAAGCCACATGCGGACTCTATCGAGCAAAGAACCTTTACCTCTTATTCAGCTGCAGCTGCAACTCGCGTGGCTTAGGACCGAATACACGACCACCACCTACGAGGACTGGAGAATTGATATACCACGACGAGCACCGCCGCCGCCCTTCTGACGACCCAACTTACGAGTAGAACCAGCGTGCCCACTCTCCTTTGACTTAGCTGTACCCTGACGCTGATCAGCGAGATACTGCTTTAACTGCGAGATAGAGGACGTGATCGTTAGGGCTCAATTCCGAAGATATTCTCGTTAAAGAGTTACCTTATGGCCGGTCTCCTGACCTTTTGATATCTAATACGTTAATATCCATTACTTCTTAATTATTACGGTTGAACCATTACATCCAGCAACACTACCCTTAACTGAAGGATTAGTACTGTGCTCGAACACACACACCTGAAGGTCTGGAGGCCAGTTGGCCTGTCGCTCCCATCTGGCCGCCCATGCGCATGCCCTGAAAGACCTTAGCTGGGTAAGAACAAGCACCAATAGAACCTTATTACGTGCGGTCATCCTGACTGTGGTGGGCTGACTCTACAATTACCGGATCCGTGATTAAACAACACCTGGGAACTTTACTCCTTTAGATTGTGTACTCTGGCGTCTACGAATTAGCATTGTTGAACAATTCAGCAGTAATATGTCACCGGGTGGTATATTCCTCGTCAGCTTGAACTCGGTAAGGTTTGGTGTTGTGCCGGCTTTAAAGTGTCCTTGTGAGGCTTAAAGTTTCTCTTTTCTTTAGCCTCGTGGAACCTAATTGACAGCCTTTGTAATATCTTTTGGAGTTTCAACATGGGTTGCAAAAATGTATTTTGTATAACAGTGGAGACTTCTTTCAGTCGGCACTGGAAACGATGTCATTCTGATTTTTTCCTGTAATAATTATGATTTCAGTTCCAGTGTTGGTAAATGGATGAATGCTTTTTGTGATGAATTTGTTTCTTATTGTCAACAAATGATTTCATTTGATTCTTAACCTGTGAACACCTGAAGGGAAACTAAGCTCATCAAGTGTCAACAGTCTTTGCTGTAGAGCTATAAGGTATTTTGTAGGGACGCTTTGAAACTGAGAGTTTTCTGCTCCGTGACTTTGTTAACGAATGTAGAGCGGTTTTCATATAAATAGTTTGTCAGTGTGTGTTCAATGGAATAGGACCGCATAAATAGCTATTTTTTGCTCTTTACAGCCTTCAGCATATCTTCTCTCTGACTCTGTCAACCAACTGGTGGTCGTAAGACTAGCTTAATAATATCTTCTGACCATAGTTATTATTTATTATTAATAAAGACATAAGGGTTGCTCCCTCATGAGAGTCATTTCTCCGGTTATGAGAGAGCATTTCTATATTCTTTTACTTTGAACGAGGTCTGATTCACTTCAACTCATCAAGAATCCTCAAGAGAGTCTTGATACTGGTGAGTGGGTGATCATACTCCATAGAATAGTAGGGACGACCAGGTGGGTATGTGCGGAGGAGCAGTTACGTAACGAACATCTCTGCCAATGGAACCTAGCCTTAACATGATACGAGCACCGCCGAGCTTCCCCTACTCCTGTACAAGACCATGACGCTTGTTTAAGTCAATGATGGTCTTCCCATGTTCTCCTCTGGGAACAACCCTCACCTTCACAGATAGTCTACAAGGAATGTGATCAGCCTTAGGACAAAGAACCTGAATGCTTGATGAGCAACGAGTTCAAATGACAGCTAGATCAGAGCCAACTTCGCGGGGAAGAACCATCAGTCAAAGTAACCTTAAGACCTGTCGATGAGGTTCACCGAGTACACCACTATTGAGACAGTCTTTGAAACCTCTCTACAGATGGAATGAAACCCTAGGTACGTTACCCATTTAACGTGCATTATAAACTGCAGTCGCCCTTTGTAATCCTCTCATCTTTGGCTCGATTGTTTACCGATGCCAGCAAGCAAACTTACCACGACCACCAGACTGCTTTTTAAGTCTCGCGGCTCTAGCAGCCTTTGTGATAACCCCTTTATAGTTAACCTGTGTCTTTACCCTGGTTACACTCTACCTGAACTCACGTCAAACGGTCGATGATAGTATCAAGGTGAAGCTCGCCACCCATACCGAGAGATAATAGTCGGCCACCTGCTCAGTACGAACGGTGAATGTTGATCCCCTCCCTCTGTGTTGCAAGACCATTGTCAGAGCTTAGCAACGTCTGCCTTTGGCTGGCCTCCAACTGCAGTGAGATTACAGTATCAGGGGAATGTGATAGACTCTGTATAGGATGATTGGCATTCTCATCACAGGGGTATCAGTGCATGATATCCTTGAACCTACACCAGCACCGATATCACCTGCGTCATTGGATCCATAGGATTCCCTTTAGGGTTCATCTGGAACAGACGGCTGATACACCTTCTTACCAGGGCGTGTGTTGAAACATTATGGATCCAGCAGAAACCTTACCTGTGTAGACTTTAGAAGAACACCAAACGGTGGCCATGAAAAGGATCTGTGGCTATCTTAAATGCCAACGCTGCAGTAGGGCACATTCTCACTTGGCTTACAGAGACTTCCTTCTTCTGTGTCTGGATTAACACCTTACAATAGCTGGTGTATCCAGTGGTGGCGCAAGCTAAAGCGCAAACGTGGTCGAGTAGTTGGTCTCCCTTGTTCTTGTAAGAAGAACCGAGGGCATTGGGCATTCCATTGAGATACAACCCTTGCGAATAGCTGCAATAAGTTTATCCTCTGGAATATCCTGACCTTCAAGATACATCTCCATCAACTCATCATCGTAGTTAGCTGCACCCTCGAGCAATTTCTCACGCCACTCTGCAGCCTCACAGCTGGATCAATAATTTTTCGATATCGCTGCACCCATAGTCTCATCGTTGGCCAAGATGGCCTTCATCTTGATGGAGGTCTATAACACCCTAAATTCTCCTCTGCTCGATAGGAATTCTGAATAGCGATTGGTTAGCACAAGAATATCCTTCATCTGCTGTATCCTCGTAGTCCAGGCTGGGTCCATCTTGTTTACATAACCAATACGTGGAACATTGTACTTATCAGCCTGGCGCCATACAGTCTCTGACTGTGGCTGAACACCATCAGCTGGAGAATAAGTAGCAACTGCACCATCAAGAACACGAAGAGAACGTTCTACCTCAAAGTAAAGTGTCCTAAAAGTATCAATCAAGTTAATCTTATAAGACTTGCCAAGGTGGTTCAGTTACATGTTGTTGCAGCTGATGGTGATAGTGATACGACCCTGCTCCTGTGCCATCCAGTCCATGTAGCGGCACCATCATCACCTCACCAATCTTGTGAGTCCACCTGTATAAAAAGAATACGTTCAGATGTTGTCGTCCTTCGGGCATCGATGTGTGTTATAATACGATATTACGAGTCAGAAATGCTGACTCGTGATTTACTGCCACTCTTTTTCACCTTATTTATAATAACTTGATTCAGAATCTGTAAGTGAGCAAATGCACGATTAGCCTCAGCCATGCGGTGCATATCTCCTGCAACGCCAGCACCACTGGCTATCGAAAGCGTCCATAATCTCTGATGCCGAGCTTGTCAGCCATGCTCTTACCACCACGCTTACGCAGTGCGAAAGCAACCATATTTCCTTCGCCGCGCACTTTCCTTACGGAATCAGGACGAATCTCTGGTGGTGCAGCAGCACCACCGATACGGACCGGCTCTTCACACTCTGCCAGCGGAGTGATGTTGTCAAGGCCTGCTTCCACACCTCAAGTGGGCTTTACTCTTCATCCCTTCATCTTACTCGCGCGCGATATCGAGGTGGCTGCACTAGAAGATTTCAGCATGAGGTATTCTTCTACCAGTCCGCCCATCAAATGACGACAACTTGATACGCTGATCGTTGGAATCCTTTGGATCTGGAAGGATTACACGCTTCTTTCGGTTTTTGCTTTTTCTCATTTTTATTTTTAACTTTTAACAATTCTGCGGAGGCTGTCGTCTTTCGTTCTTCAACACCCTCTCTTGGGTATTTACTCAACCTTTGTGATTACAAATCTCCAGCAAAACTGTTTGTTTTTAGTTTGTTCTTTTTGAAAGAGCCTTGGAGCATCGACCATCACCGGCCGTTGCACCTCGGCTTTATGGATTTGAAGTTTTCTTTGTTGCCTTTGCACAACGTGCAGATATTGCTTCTTAGCTGCCTTTGGACGCTTAGCACTTGCACTTAGAACGACGCTGTGTCACGATTAGCAACACCAGCGGTATCAAGAGTACCACGAACAATATGATAACGTACCGGGAAGGTCCTTACACGACCACCACGAACGAGAACAATGCGTGCCAGTTGTGACCTCTCTCGGGATGTAAGAGTTAACTTCCTTCTGATTGGTCAAACGAACACGGGCAACCTTACGCATTGCCGAATTAGGCTTCTTAGGAGTTGTTGTGTAAACACGAACACAAACGCCACGACGCTGTGGACAGTTGTCCAAAGCCGGAGACTGCTCGTCTATCGATGTCCCTTCTGCCTTTCTTACTAATTGTGAAATAGTGAGGCGTAATTTTACTTTTTATGTATATTTATTTTGTTTGTACTAAATCCATTACAAACAAAGTGTTTGATATAACCCAAAGCCTACAATTCACACACTGTTGTTTCAGCCGTTGCAAGGTACAAATATTCCCCAAACGACCTAATAATAAGAAAGATAATAAGCTCACGCAAACCACCTTTTGTTAACAATAGCCTAACTTTTACTTATTAGTGTTAGCATTACTCATCACTCCAACATGCAGTTCGTGACAATTGTGAAGAGAACTATCTGTTATGACGACGCTAAAGCCAGTCACGTTGAATGCTGAAATCTATCAGTGATAATACAACACGCATTACTGGTGTGAGCATGAGAACGACTACGCCTAATTGTACCCAACCTGCAGCTGACATCGCAAATACCGACTTGAAGATGCCTTCAAAGGTTGTATAACTTTCATCTCCTTTATAGAAAAACCTTATAATCTGGTAATGCTGATCCCAGAAGTATTTACAACATACCAGATACCGCCTATCGCAAGGCTATAATACATGCCGTAAAGACTCTAATACGCAAGTGCTACCATCAGAGTATTCATATCATTCTTAGTGTTTGTATTTTCACATATTAGAACTTTTCCCTATTATACCATTGTATATCATGCTTAATGCTGCCAGCAGTATGGCTACAGCAAATATCTTTCTCAACACTTTAACATCTAAGTGTTTCAGTAACTTTGCTCCACTCATTGCACCTGCTAACACACCTACCATTATTGGGAAGGCAAGACCTGGCTCTATATAACCACGCTGTAGATAAACGACGGCGGAGGTTACAGCTGTCACACCTATCATGAAAATTACTCGTCGTTGTACTGACCTTAAATGGGACTTTCATACATCCGTCCATTGCCAACACCTTCAACGCTCCACTACCAATTCCTAATAGTCCTGACAAGGCTCCAGCAAGTACCATCACAGAAAAGCCGCCCGACACGTTGGTTAGCTCATATTTTTGCGACCTCCCTTCTTTCGTAGGATAGGAGCCAAAAAACTTCAGTTTCATCGCTAACCGACTACCTTTTACATTGACGTAATCGGCTTTCTGACGAAATTGTAAGGCTATTGTGAGAAGGAGAACTGCGCCGAAAACGATGGCTATACCATTGGTGGGCATCCACAAAGCAACTGCAGCTCCTATAACGGCACCAATACTTGTTGCTATCTCAAGAAACATTCCTAACCGGATATTGGTCATCCCTTCTTTTACATAAGCACTGGCCGAACCTGAAGAGGTTGCAATGGATGCTACTAAAGCTGCTCCAATAGCATAATGGAAATCGATACCGAAAACTAAAGTGAGCAGAGGAATAACTATTACTCCTCCTCCTAAACCTGTCAAGGAACCTAACAAACCAGCACAATAGGCACCTAATAATAATAGAATAGTAAATACAATAATACTCATTGAGATATTTTTTATGTGCAAAAGTAAGTAATTAGTATGAAAATAAAGAGGCCTCATCAAAAAAACACATATAATTAATGTGTTTTATTCTACCGATAGAGAACTAACTAACTAACTAACGTTTCCCCCCCTTAAAACACTGTCTTTTCCCATTCACCTTTGCTTGTCATCCCCCATATTCATTGACTTTTAACACACGGCTAATAAAAATTATGTAGTAAGTCCATGTACTTCATCCCACTTTTTCAATGCTTCAGCCATTACAAAGATTGTGCTCAGCTCTTTGTCGTTATCGCTGATTATAGCCATAAGGTATTGGGGCGTCACCCAAAGTGTTTCTCCTAAAATGCGAAGAATGTGCTTGATATAGGATAGAACTCGCTTCCATAACGTGAGTGCCACGAGAGCATTCTCCATATCAGAAAAGAGTTCACCCAAAATTTGATATTCTGTGCCCCCCTTTCCAAAGCCAAGACGATATATGTAAGGTAACACAGCGTTGCATCGGCTATCTAACCATTAAAGTCGCAACCTTGATAAGCTCCTAATCCGAGATACTGCTTAGCCTCCTTGTTTTCCCTTTTCCTGATGCAGTAAAAAATCAAAGGGTATGATTGTATTACCGTCAAAGAATGCACAAAGTAATAGTTTATAACCAATACACACTTGCCTTTTACATGGATGAAAACAAGACTGAGACCCTCCACTCTCACACCACTCTTCTCAAGCACAGTATCATCTATAATGAAACATGTCGTAGTATTGGATTGAGGAGCTTCGCCATACTTACGCAAGAGACACATATAACACAGGGCAAAGTGGTTCATCAAGCGCGTCCAATCCATCTGCAGACGAATCATCATCCGAAAGAAACTGTTTTTATCATGATTTGAAAGCTCATATATCTTATGCTTGCATATACTGTAGATGCTCTCACCCACAATGCGGAATAGGCAAAGAGAAAGGAACAACTCCGAAGCGGAAACCCGTCATGTTTCTCCAATGACAAGCGAGATAACAGGTGTCCGATGCCAAACTTACCAAAAAGATGAAATAAATCATCACTCATTCGTGTTTTAACACTCAAAAGTTTGGATAACTCACTTATTTTCTCTATTTTTGCTTCCATAACAGTTTTGTTGTCTTGTCTTTAAAATCAGTTCTTTAGCGATTACTAATTTACAAAGAAAATTCGACAAACTGTTATTTTTCTATCTATTTATTTGGGTGGGAAACTTTAGTTAAATCATTTAATACGAATAATTTTAGAAAGTGTTGATTATGAATATACTGAAACTAACCATCTCACTTTAACTACAGAAATCATTCTGTATTAGAAGACATTAACTTGAAGATTCCAGAAGGTTCCATTTATGGATACTTAGGCAAGAATGGAGAGGGTAAATCAACAACGATAAAGATACTTTTGGATTGGAGCAAACTAAAATAAATGCGAAATTTTCAATAAAGAAATTTCGTTCCAACAGGATTGGTTATCCTTCATATGGATGTGATTGAACATCCATTCTTGCTATGCAATTTGGGTGCCTATAGAAATCTACTAAACTTCAACTGGATATACTATACTGGTCAGGACAAAACGCATGCAGACGTTCTAGAGCTTCTTGTGAATTTGACTAGAGATAAAAGTAAGACAGTTGAAAGAAATATTCTACAGAATGAAATGAAAAACGGTTTTTATTTTGTTTGCAATGTTGTATCTTTAATTTCCATTCTTGCTAGTTATGAATCTGAAGGTGTTTTTAATAGAGGGTGATTCTAACAGTTAAAAGTGAGATGGTTAGTT
>BNJV01001176.1_pt1 | contig 52813 bp, 93 predicted proteins | sample 8540591 | NCBI WGS metagenome assembly BNJV01 (sample SAMD00202457, study PRJDB9452) | human saliva metagenome | host: Homo sapiens | reverse complement strand
GTACGAGCGCGACGCAACGCGCTCGCGAAGACGGGCTGCCCTGATCGCTCTGCCTCCGGCCGTGGAGCGCGTGAGCTTGTTCGATTCCCTCGACCCATGGACGAGGGCTCACCCGCCTCCTCCCCGCCCTGTTTCCTCCCCGGTGCCCCGCTGTTGCGTGCGGGCAGCGCAGCGTGCAGCGCGCGGCTGGGATGGCGTCACGCCGGGCGCAAGAACGCCGCGCTGTCGGGTGTTGATCTCGATATCGCGCCGGGCGAGCGTGTTGGTGCTGGGCCCGTTCAATCGGGCAAGTCGACGCCTGCGGGCGGTTTACTGGCTGCTGGGCGGCGCCGAGGAGGGGAGGTTACCGGCATCGCCGACGAGCGTCGCCCGGCCGATGCCAGGCCGCGTGGCCTGCCTTTGGGCGAGGGAACCCGAGGCCCAGGTGGTCCTGGCTCGCGGGTGACGACGTGCCTTCGGCATGGAGAACTTGGGGGTTGCGCGCGCGAGGAGATCTGGCCTCGCGTGAGAATTCCGTCGGAGGCCGTGGGGCCTGAGCCGCCCCTCGATCATTCGACGACGGAGTTGTCGGCGGTCAGACAGCGCCTGGCGCTCGCGTCGACTTCGCGATGGGCCCGGGCCCTGCTGCCCCGGACGAGCCGACCGCGAACCTGACCCGAGTGGCGTCGCCGAGGTGCGTGCCGCCGTCGAGGCCGTCGTCGAGCGCACGGGCGCGACCGTGGTCGTCGAGCACCGCGTCGACGTGGGCATCCTCGTGACCGCGCTCATCGTGGTTGCGGATCGGCGCGATCGCCGCCGACGGCCCCTCAACGAGGTGCCCGCGCAGCAGGGGCGACGCCCCGCGCGAGCGCGGCATCTGGCTTCCCGCGACGATGTCGCCGCCGAGGTCGGCCCCGCCCGAGGTCACCCCGGCTCGTCGGAGGCCACCCCGATCGCCGCGTCGCCGACCCGACGATTGGCTATAACCAGGATGCCCCCGTGCGCAGCGGTATCGACCTGACGATCGCGCGCGGGTCTCCACCCACTCGTTGGCGCCAACGGTGCTGAAAATCGACGTTCGCGCTCACCCTCGCGGGCCTCCTTCCACCCCTGAGGGCACCGTCGAGGTCGAAACCTCGACGGCACGGCAGGCGACCCCCACGAGTGGAGCAGCAAGCAACTCCTGGGGCGCATGTCCATGGTCTTCCAGGAGCCCGAATACCAGTTCCTGGCCGCCACCGTCGCCGAGGAGTCGCGCGATCGACCGCGCGCGGCCGGCATGAGCGAGGCGGAGATCGCCCCTGTTGACGAACACCCGAGGCCTTGGGCCTCGACGAAACCGCGCGCGCCAACCCCATGACTGTCGGGCGGCGAGAAGCGCCGCCTGTCGGTGGCGACCGCGCTCATCAGCGCCCCCTGAGCTGCTCATCTCTCGACGAGCCGACCTTCGGCCAGGACCGCGGCACGTGGTCGGGCCCGTGCGCCTCCTGCGCGCCCGCCCTCGAGCGCGGCGTCACCCTGGTGTCAATCACGCACGATCCCGCGTTCGTGGGCCGCGATGGCCAGCGCATCGTCGACCTCGGGCAGGTCGGGACGCGCGGCGACCCCGCTGCTCCTACGGACGAGGCCGCCGCCCGCCGGTAACGCTCACGATGAGGGTGCGGCCCGTTGCCCGTGGCCTCGCGCCTACGAATCCTGTCGCTCGGGTGCTCGCGCTCTGGTCGCCACGACCCCGCTGCTGATCACGATCGACCCGAGAGCGCGGGCGTAGCACTCGCCCTCGAGCTCGCGCTCATGCCCCTGTCGGGCGTGTCGGCGCGCAGCTTCTCCTGAAGGCGACGCCGCTGCTCGTGGCTCGCCCGCTCGGCGCGCTGTTCATGCTGCTCTACGCCTCGCCCTGGCGGAACCGTGTACTGGCAGTTCGGGCCGGCAGCGATCTCGGACCACCATATGGTTGGCGCTGGGGATCGGCCTGCGCATGTGTGCGATCGCATGCGCCCGCAATCGCCCTGCTTGACCGCATCGATCCGGACTGACATGGGCGACGGCCTCGCGCAGATCCTGCACCTGCCCGCCTGTCCCTGTCCTCGCTGCGCTCGCGGGTGCACGGATGACCTCGCTGATGGCGGCCGACTGGAAGGCCCTCGAGCGGGCTCGCGTGCCCGAGGCGTTGGTGACGCCCGCGTATCCGTTCCTTCCGCGCGGCCCTCTCGCTGCTGGTCTCGCGCTGCGTCGCTCCGGCAAGTTGGCCACCACCATGGAGGCCCGGGGCTTCGGCGCGCAAGGAGGCGCACGTGGAGCGCGCGTATCGCGCCTGAGCGTCGCCGACGCCGTCCCCATGGTTGTCGCCATCGTCCTGCCCGCGACCGCCTCGGGCCGCGAGCATCTGGGCGGGCACCTCTGCCCTGGTGGGCCGATGAACACCCTGACCAGGAGGACGCGCGCGGGGAGCGGGCCTGCGGGTCACCGTCCCCGTCGCGATGAGTCCCTGACCAGGCCGCCTGAGACCCTCGCCCCCGCCTGAGTGCCCTGGCGGGGAGCGCCCCGGCCCGTCCCACGGTGAAGGCGCGCGAGCACAGCGCGCTGTCCCGGTCGTCACGATCGACGGCCACTCCGGCCCGGAAGTTCACGCTGGTCGCCGCGCTCGCTCGGCTCGTGAACGGCTGGCAGGTGCTGCACTGACGACTGGCACCCTCGGCTGGGACGGCCTCGAGGCGGGCGGCGACATCGCGCGGCGAATCGCCGCCGACCTGCGGGAGGACGTGCCCCTCGTACGAGGCCTGGGATTGGGAGAATGGCACAACCGGGCGACGATCTGCGTCCCCCTCGTCCCGACTATCATCGAGGGCTGCGGTGCCATCGAGGCCGAGGCCGAGGCCGATCTCGCCATCTGACCGCCGGACCCCGGCGAGGACGAAACGGCGCGCTGTGCGCTTGCGCGCGACGGCAGACCTATGCGCCGCATTGGCAGCGGTGGGCCGAGCAGGATCTGGGGCGCTCGCTACCATAGGTGTATGCTGCCGCCGCACCCTGAACCACCGCTGTGGGCGTGGCTCCTTGTCGGGCCATCGATTTCGTCATCCGCGTTGTCGCTTTGGGGGTTGTGCCCGCCATCGCCGCGCCTCGACGTCGACCGCGTGGCTGCTGCTGATCTTCCTGTGGCCTCTCTGGGCGTGCCCCTGTACGTCATCTTTGGCTCCTGGTGGCGATGGCCGACGCCCCGACGACGACCCCTGAGGCCAGCCAGCTGGTCGAGGATATCGTGGCCGGCCTGACCGCGCCCGAACCTGAGTCCTACGAGGTGCCCACGGGACCCGACGGCCTCGCCCGCAGAACGGACGATGACACCGCCTCGATCATGCGTCTGGCGGGCAACCTGAACGGTTTCCCGGCCCGGTGGGCGGGTCGGCCGACTCTACAACGACACCGCCGAGACCTTTAGGGCCATGGCCGCCAGCATCGACGCGGCGATCCACCACGTGAACGCCCTCGTACTACCAGACCGTGGGACGAGTACACGGTCTTTCTACGAGGCCCTCGAGCGCGGTCGCACGCGGCGTTACCGTCCGCCTGCTCGTCGATCACCACGGCATGCGCACGATCCCGGCCACGGGACTTCCGCCGCCGCCTGAACGCGATGGGCATCGAATGGCACGAGATGCTGCTCTTCGCGAAGCTGCGCGCGGCCAGATCCGCCGTCCGGACCTGCGCAACCACCGCAAGATCCTCGTTATCGATGGGCGCGAGGCTCACATTGGTCCCTACAACCTCGTGGCACCCGACTACGACACCCTTTCGTCGTACGCGAAGCCGGTTTCGTCTACGACGACACGAGCGTGTCCGTCACCGGGCCCGTCGTCGCCCAGATCCAGGCGGTTTTTGCCGTGACTGGACTACGCGTGCAAGCAGGTCCTCACCCCCGACGTCCTCACCCCGCCCGCCGCGGAGGTTGCGGCAGAGCGCGAGGGGGAGCAGGCCCGGCAATGCAGATCATCCCGTCCGGCCCTGCGTTCAATGGGCAGCCGAACCTGCGGGCGTTCATCCACATGATCTCTCGGCGCGCACGCACGTGTCGATCACGAGCCCCTACTTCATCCCGGACGAGGTCCCTCGCGACCGCGCTGACGAACGCCGCGCTGTCGGGCGTCGAGGTCGAGCCTTCGTCTCCGAGCAGTTCGACCAGTTCCTGGTCGGCCTGCGCAGCGCTCCCTACTACGGGCCGCTCCTGAAGGCGGGCGTGCGCATCCACCTGTACCGCAAGCCGAGGATGCTGCACCTAGCACATGGTTGTCGATGGGAGCTCGTGCATCATCGGCTCCTCCAACATGGACGTGCGCCCTTCGGCCTCAACTACGAGATCGTGCTCGTCGCCGACAGCTCGCGCCTGGTCGAGATGCTGCACGGCAACGACGACCGTACGCGCGAGAAGTCTCCGCGAGCTCACCTACGAGGAGTGGCGCGGCCAGCCGTGGTACGTCCACTACGTCGACAACGTGTGCCGACTGGGGAGCTCGCTCCCTGTGAGTGCCCGACAACGAGGCCGTGGTGGCTCTGCTGCCAGGGATTCCCTGGCGTTATCGAACACCGTGTCCGCCCCACCGACGTGAATCCTTTCATGGGGGAGGGAGGCGCTCACGACTCCGTGCGCCCGGCCTACCCGGACGAGGCCGTGGCCGGGCGTTGATCGACGCCGCGCGGCGCGCGAGGGGTGCCCACTGACGGGGCAGGGCGGCTCCACCGCGCGCCGCCGACATCGGCGCGGGCACCGGCAAGATGAGCGAGCTCCCGGCTCGCGCCGGACTCTCGTCGACGCGGTCGAACCTCCGAGGCGATGCGCGTCCAGGCCTCGTTCGCTGACGGCGTGACGTGGCACGACGGCCCGCGGAGGAGACGGGTTGCTGAACGGCGGTGGCGACATCGTCGTGCTTTGCTCAGTCCTGGCATTGGGGGACGAGGCGCGCGCGGGCGTCGAGGCCGCCCGGATCCTGGCCTCGGCGGCGCGCTCGCGATCGCGTGGAATCAGATGGCCGTGTCGATCCCGTGGTGCGCACCGCCCGACGCGCATCATGCGCTCGGGCGACGTCACCGCCCCGACAGGCCGCCCACGCCCGGTGGCAACTTTGCGCCGATGACCTCACTCAGGTCGCGTGGAGGACCGTATGACCCCGAGGAGATCCTCACCCTGGGAACGACCCGCCTCGTATATCCGTTCGTCGGAGGCGGGAGGCGCGCGCATGCAGGAGAACCTGCGCTGGTACCCTGTACGACCACCCGGGTATGCGCCGGGAGCAGGTCAACATCCCGTACGCGACGCTCGTGGCTCACTCACCTGTGAGAGGCGTGTGAGCCGACGACCCGTACGCGATCCACCGTGCGATCGACGTAGCTGCGGAAGCTGATCTGCGGCTTGGGGGCAGCTTGTCGAGGAGCCTGAGGAGTCCGCGGGTCCTGTCGGAGTAGTTCTCAGTCCTCGGTTTTCCTGGCTTTGTTGGGGCGCGTCGTGGCTCCGTTGCGCCGGTATCTCGAATCTGTCTGCGTTGGTGACGAAGTCGGTGGTGATGTGCTCACGGTATCCGATCCTGCTTCGGTGGGCGACACCGAACGAACGTGACGGTGCGACCGCTCAGGGCGAGGCGCGAAGGAGGCGCTCGCGTGTCGAGTCGGAGGCAGTGTCCCGTGCCTCGCGCCGCCCTGAATGGGTAGGTCGCACCCGGCACAATCGGGGGCATGGCTGTGTCGTTTTCTGGGAGTGATCGCTGCCCTCGCCATGTATGCGGTCAGCGTCGCGCCATCGCTGATGGCACGCCTGTGGGCGTGGCACGCGGTCGCCCGGGCGTCCTCGTATCCTGCGGGTACGTCGCGGGTGTGGTCATCCAGGAACGGGTGCCTCGCGTCATCGCCATGACCGGCCTGACTATCCGCGCATCCGAGCCCGTCGAGATCGGCTTCCGTGCCTGCGTCGCCGCCCTTTTTGCTATCTGGTGGCTCTACGCGGTCATCCAGTCCCTACTGCCGGGCCCGCGTCGCCGCCAGGCTCGTGAACATGCCGGGGAGACTTTCGGCGAGTACCCCTGGGCACGGCTGGCACGACCGTCATCGCCTGCGCCTCATCGCCATCGTGGCTGCCATGAATCGCGTGGACGCATGCTGATCGGGGCGCTCGGCGGCTACATGCCACACCCGGCGGCGGTCGTTGTGGGCGTGGCGATATTGGCCGCCATCGTCTTTTTCCCTGACGTCCAACGATCCCTGCGCGGTGGAATCGGCTCTTCCGCCACCGCGCCGAGCAGATGAACATGCGTACCGCGCGGCATTTTCGCTGTTCGTGCCTGAGCGCCCGCATCCCCGGCCTCGCCCGTCACCTGGGAATCCGTCGGCGGTCAGGGGCGCGTCTTCCTGGGCGCGGGCCCTCGCGCCTCGACATCGCCCAGGTTCTGCGGCGGCGAGGCCATGGAGCCGATCCGCGTCTCACTCCGGCATGCCCACGGGCGGGCGGGCATCGAGCAGGCCGCGGCGACGGTGGTCGCCGAGCTGCGCCGCACTGGAGCCTTTGATCGAGCCGTCATCCTCATCGCCGCGTCGACCGGCTCCGGCTGGGTCGACGAGTGGCAGGTCCAGCCCTCGAGTTCCTGACGCGCGGCAACCGCGCCACCGCCTGCTCCAGCACTCCCGTACCCTCGGCCCTCAACTGGCTGACCGGCCTCGAGCCGGCGCAGGAGGCGTCGGCCGCGTCCCTTCCGGGCGGTGCGGGCCGAGCTCGACACGATGGACGAGGCCGACCGACCCGCGCTCTTCGTCTGCGGTGAATCCTCGCGCTTTTCGCCCGCAGTCGGTCTTCCTCGGTCGAGGACGCGCTTCCCAGGTGGATGAGGGCCCCGTGGGTGGGGACCCCCGCTCACGCCGATGCACGCCGAGCTGACGAGCGCCCGACACAGGGCAGTTCTCGAGGTCGCCCCCCGCTCGTTCAGCAACGGGCGGCGCGTGCGTTTCGTCAATGAGCCATCCGACCTGCGCACAGACCTGTACGGGCGTGAGCTGGGGCCGTGGGGTTTCCCGCGCTTCGTCTACGCCCAGCATGCCTCCGATCCGGTCGTGTGGTGGAACCGTAAGCCTGTGGACCCAGCCGGATTGGCTGCGTGAGCGGGCGGGCCGCGACGTGTCTCCCTTCGCTTGAGTTCACGCGCTTCGTCACCTTCATTCAGGTGCTCGCCGACCTGCCCGTCGCGGGCACCGCCCCGGCGGTCACGGCCACACCTACAACGAGGAGCTGATCCCCTGTGGCGGGCGATCTCGGCTTTTGATCTGCTCTTCGATGAGGAGCCCACTCACCCGCGCCTGGCTGGCCTGGATGGGGCGTGGGTGGACGAGGAGATGGTCGAGCGCATCGGCATCGTCGTGCGTGCGAACCTGGAGCTGTCGGACCGCCAGTAGGGTGCCTACGACGCGCCGTAACATGTTTGTCAATGTCACAGGCCCTGTCGCGCGTGGTTCATATCAGTCCGCTGCGGCATGTTGAGCAGCGACACGACTCGGTGTCGCCTCGTATCTGCGTCGAATATATGGGAGTGCAGTCCATGAAGAAGCCAGCCGTTTTCCGGCTGGGTGTCTGCGTGCGCTCGCGGTTGCGAGCTGCTCTCCAGCTCCACGACGCCCGCGCAGCAGTCCAACCCGGGCAACGACTCGGCCCAGTCCGCACCGCGAGCCACGGCCTCGCCGACGATCGACCCCGACACGGCCCTGACCTCCAAGAACGGCCAGAGCGGACCAAGCGCGCAGTCCGGCGCCCAGGACGGAGACACCTCGGTCGTCGTCATCGTTGCGCCTGGCGAGACGCCGACAGTGAGGCGACACCGCCTCGATCAACGAGACCGTGGCCGCGTCCTTCCCGGCTGCCTCCGTGTCTGTCGAACGCGAGTACCGCAACGCCCTGAGCGGCTGCGAGGCTGCGCGTGCCTGACGGGTCGCTGGACACGATCTGCCAGTGAGCGGCGTCCAGGCTGTGTACCCGGACGGCAACAACCGCTCCACTGATGCTGACTCCGGCTGCCTCGTGCCGGAGCGAGGCAGGTGGGGGCGTGCTATTTCCCAGGCGAGATCCGAGACCGAGGGGGATATCGTTTCTAGTTACTCAAATTAAGATAATATTAGAAGTAATCTTGAAATAAGCGTGAACGGAGCAGCCATGAAGAAGCCGACCCCTCCGCCCTGTCGCCTGGCTGAACTCTATGACAGTGTTCTCAATAGTCTCAGGGTATGGATGAGACCATCGTTCGTCGTTATTCGCGCGCTCAGCTGGCGGACTTGATGATCCGGAGTATCGGCCATGGGGTATTACCGTTGGCCGAGCCGGTGCCCGAGGGGCTCACCCGCGAGGCGTGGTGGTGCGTTCGCAGTGCTCGAGCGACCACTGCTAGGCCGACGCCCTTCACGATGAAGGACGCAACGCCCTTGACCTTTAATCTGCCCGATGTCCTTTTGAGCCTGAATGAGGATATTACCGCTCAGGCGCGAGGTCAGGTCGAGCTCCCAGGGGAGGTTGCGACAGAGGCTGCGAGAGACAGGTACTCATCAACTCCCTGTATGAGGAGGGCGATCACCTCTCCCAGATGGAGGGAGCTCCACGTCGAGGGCGCGATGCGAAAAAGATGCCCGAGGGCAGACGTCCGCAGACGCGGTCGGAGCGATGATCCGAAACAACTTTCTCGCCCTTGAATTAGTGCGGGGCGCTCACGGATAAGCTCACCCTGAGTTTGTCTGCGAGGTGCATCGGATCGTGACCGAGGGACGCCTGATGATCCGGGCGATGCTGGCGCTCCAGCGGGAGGGGGAAGGTAGGGTTCGCATTTACGGACAGAAAATGAGGAGCAACTGCTCCATGTTCCGCCGTCCGCATCGGAGCCGCCCGAGCGCCCGGAGCGTCTGTGTCTCTTTGTGAATGGCGAAGGTGAGTATGCGACGCAATAGCCGCCCCTCGTAAGGGCGCTCATTGTTCACTTCATGATGGGATACGACCACTACTGTTGATGGTAACGGTCGCACGGCCCGCGTCATTGTGCAGTGGGTGATGCTGCGTGAGGGCTTCTTTCTGATGGACTTCGTTCCGGTGTCCCGACTACTGCATAGAGCTCCCGCACAGTACGCCCGCTCATTCCTTTGAGGTTGAGCAGATGAGGGCGACCTTACCTACTTCCTGATTCTGGCATGCGCGGATAATTCTGCGTGGAATCCGCGAGCTGCACGATTATCTGGCAAAGAAATCCAAGGAGCTGGATCAGGTGAAGCATCGCCTGCGTGCCACGACGCTCACGAACCGTCAGATCGGCGTCATCGAAGAAGCCTTGCGTGATCCCATGATGACAGTGACAGCGGCGGCGCATGCCAACAAATACAGGGTCACCTCAGACTGCGCACGCCGATCTGCGTGGACTCGAGGATGAGGGCTATTTGAGGCGTGTTCGGCGCGGCCGGAGTTTTCGAGGGTATCCGGTGCCGGATCTTCAGCGTCGGGTTGATTGTGCCCTTGAAGGGACGGCGACCGACAAGAGAGGAGGGGTCCGAGGGTTGCCGCACGCGGTGGCAGTCGTCAGGGGTGCGACTGTGATATGTTCGTCGAGAAGGCATTGCTCCATTTGCTTCAAATTTGTCTTAATTTGAAGCTAAATGGATAGTGTTACTGATCCGCGCGCGCTCGTCCGCGCCCCAGATCAGGTCCCTCTTCTCCATGTACTTCATAGCCAGCCAGCCGAACGGGATGCGGCCGTAGAAGGTGACGAGACGGTAGAGCAGGGCCGTCGCGATGGCGACCGAGGAAGAGATACCCGCGACCGTCAGGCCCGAGGTCAGCGCCGTTTCGACGGTACCGATACCGCCCGGCGAGGGGATGAAGGAGCCGGCCGCGTTTCGCCGTTGAGTAGGTGAGCGACACCGTGGAGAAGTTCAGCGAACCCCCATGGCGAGCAGCGCCGTCCAGAACGAGCCCACGCAGCCGATGTTCATCAGCAGGTTGCCACCCACGACCGCGGCGAGGCGACGAGGGCTGACCGATGATCCACAGGAGGCGCGGGTAGACCTGCTGCCAGGTCGGCTGAATCTTTCGACCAGATCCAGCGGCGCAACTTCGGCAATGCGACGATGACGCCGACCGCGACCACGACGAGCGCGACGACACCGAGGATCGTGCCGTAGGGGGACCGACACGGACAGCGATGAACCGGCGATCACCATGACGAGGAGCAGGAGGACGATCGTGATGAGCGCCTGCGAAATCGTGCATGAGCGTCACTGTCGTTACCGCCATCGCGGTGGGATGCGGCGCTTGCGCAGGTAGCGCAGGTTGAGGGCAGCGGGGCCGACGCCGGCGGGTGCCACGATCGTGATGATCGAGGCCGCGACCTGGGCGACGAGCGTCTCCCGCAGGCTCAGCTTCGGGCGACAGAGCAACAAGCGGGACCGCGGAACCGACCCAGATGATGCAGGCGAGTATGGCGGAAGCGAGCATCCACCACAGGTTCGCGCTCTTGACCGTGGTCACGATGTCGCTGGAAGTTCAGCGAACCGACGACGATGAAGACGGCGATGAATGCCACCGCGATCGTGAAGATGGTGCGCGGGCGGAATCGCTGCAGGTCGGCGGTGGGCGCGGTCTCTGCCTCAGAGTCTCCCCACGAGGGCGGCGCGCAGGTCGCCCAGCAGGTCGGAACGGCGCAGGCGCTGATTGATCTGTGCGGGGCAGAACGGGCTTCGGATGACGGGGCGCACGCGATGAGCGTTGCCTCGCCGACGTTGCGGCGGCCCGCCCTCGCGCGCGCTCAGCCAACGGCCAGCGCGGTCAGGACCAGCATCTGTGCGATGTCGATGGACTGATTCAGCTCGGTGGTCGCGACCTCGCCGGAATCCCAATCCAGCAGCCACACGTCCGAAGACGAGTCGACGACCACGGCCTCGGGGGTGAGAGCGCGGTGCGAAATGCCGCGCGCATGCGCGAGCGTAGCTGTCCCATGCGCGGTCCAGGACCTCGTCCGTTGCGTCTCGCTGAGCTCCGTCAGCGGAGTCGTCGGGGCAGAGCGGACATGACAAAAATGATCGAGTCCGCGGAGTGGCGATGCTGATCGGCTCCTGGTGAACACGCCGGCGCGCAGCGCCTGCAGCGTCGTGAAGGCGGGAGCGCTCGGCTTTGCGCCTTGAGCGAGGGTGACACCCATCGGCTGATGCCGCGCAGGCGCAGGTTGTTCCACATCTCGAGGAGAGTTCCGGTCGTTCCCGGCCGGGGTCCATGGCGATGATCTCGCAGGCCAGGCCCGTGTCGCTCCACGCCTGGTAGTGGCGGTGGTGATCCTGATCGGGCGGCGCGTGACCGTGACGCCCATGTCGCCCAGGTCGGCGGGCATCTGCGGGTGAGCTGGCCGCGCGAGTCTCTCGGCGACGGCCCAGGTGGCCAGGGGTTCCTCGGTCGTGTCGAGGTCGGTGCGCACGATCCGCGAGGGCGTGATGCCGATGCTGAGAAGGCCTTCGACGAGCTTAGCGCCCTTCGCCCTCTGGTCGTCGTAGCCCATGACCCACCGCGAGCCGGAGCCGAAAGCGCGCCCCTAGGAACACGGAGATGAAGGCGACGGGCAGGGTCATCGAGGAGCGCAGAACGCCCAGAATGAGAATGACCCACAGGCCCGTCCAACCCCACTTGATCGCCTTTCATCGACTGGGCCCCGCCGGCGGAGGTGAACAGGGCGACACAGGGTGACGATGACCGTTGATGGCGATCACACTGCCGGTCTGGCGAGCCCTGCGTAGCTATCGCGCGGTCCACGCTCAGCGGTGCGGTGAGGTAAGCGGCGGCAGCCCGGTCATGAAGGCAATGATCCATCCGCCGATCGCCGCAACGACGCTGGTGACGAGGGCTCGGATGATCGCCTTGAGGCGCTTGCGCAAGGCGAGGGAGATGATCACGAGAATCGGCGTAATCAGGATGATGAGGCTCTCGACCAGGCTGACGGGCAGGATCAGTGATCTGGCGCACGAGCTGAAGCGCAGGACGTCCATGGTGACGCCGTGTGGTCGAGCTGGCCACCGTGCCGATCGTCCAGATGATGAGGATCGCGATGAGGGAGAGGACAACGTCGACGAGGTCTCGCGGCGGCGACGCACACTCGTGATGCGGTCCGCGATGTAGACGGGCGGGGCAGGCGCATGCGGCGTACGGGCAGGTGTGCGGGCGATTTCATCGGTAGCGGGGAAGGGTGGATCTCGACGTCCGCATCCTGTTGTCGGTGCTGATCTCGCGTCGGTTCGTCGAGCGTCTCCGACGCGCTGTCCTTGGCCCGTCGGCGGGTTCCCGGGGCTGGTGGCGGCGTCGACCGTGCCGGGCGCGGGCGGGGAGTTCGTGGGGTTCCGCCTCGTCGATCATTCCCACGAGGGCATCCACCCCGGATGCTGAGGGGTCGGCGGAGGAAATCGAGACGAAGAGGATGTTCGTGTCCCCGACCGGAGAGGCGTCGTGAATCCTTTGCGCTTCCTCATGCCGCCTATCCTATATTCGCGGTCAACAAAGCGTAGGGTTAGTGATACATTCCGGCAGAAAAGTGCCTCTATCGTGACCTGGTCGACACTCGTGACCGCATCGATCCGGTCGATGCCGCACACCGTTATCGAGTGGTTTAAAAATCCCGAGACGCCCTCGTCGCCATGGGGCCGTGGGTGCTGTGGGGGAACGATGCTCATCGTCCTCATCGAGTCGGGTGTCCTCTTCCCGGTGCTGCCCGGTGAATCCCTGTTGTTCACTGCAGGCCTGCTCCACGACCGCCTCGGACTGCACCTGCCGACCCTCATCCTCCTCGTCATCGTCGCGGCCTTCATCGGCGCGCAGATCGGCTACTTCCTGGGCTGCCAAGTGGGGCGCCGCTTCAAGCCCGACGCTCGCATCCTCAAGACCGCGCACCTGGAGAAGGCGGAGCACTACTTCACGAACTACGGCGGCCGCTCGCTCGTCATCGGACGTTTCATCCCCTTCGTGCGTACCTTCATCCCGATCGCCGCGGGTCATGGCCCGCTACCCCTATCCGAAGTTCCTGGCCTTCAACACGCTCGGTTCCATCGTGTGGGGCGCGGGTTTCATCCTCGTGGGAGCGCTCCTGGGCAACATCCCCTTCGTGCACGACAACCTGACGCTCATCCTCGGTGTCATCATCCTCGCGTCGGTCCTGCCCGTCATCACGAGATCGTGAAAGCGCCGCGCCGCTTCCGACAAGGAGTAATCCACGCGGCCTGGTGGATGCCGCTCCCGACCCCTGCTGGGCCATGATGGCTGCCCTGGTCCCTGCCGGGGTTCGCGTGGCTGCGCGCGGAGGTCGCTCGTCGCTCGTTGCGACCGGTGCGGCACCGGCGTTCACCTTGGTCTCACTCACGATCCCTGTCGGTGGTCTACCCGGCGCTCGACATCGAGTGAGTCCTCGACGGCGCTACCGATCTCGGCATGAGCGCCCCTGGGAGGCGCCGGCGCGTGTGAGCCTGAGCTTCCCGCCGCAGCAACGGCGATTCTCTGAGGGGGTCCCCTGCGCGAGGCTATCGGCGTGCGTCAGCTGATCGGTGGACGCCAGGCGGCGATCCGCGCGCCACGTGGGGCGCGATCCTGGTGCTTCTGTCCCCGCGCGCTGCTCGTGATGGGTGCCGCCCCATCGAACCCCGTCCAGCAGTGGGATCTCGACGTTCCACCAGAACGGCGTGCACGCGATCCTGTACGGCAAGAACGCCAGTCCTTTCGGTGGCCTCCACGAGCTGTCACGGCGGCCGCAACGTTCACTATCCGACGGGCTGGCACGCCTTTCGTCTCGCTGATCGCGCGCTACGACCGGTCGTCCAGGCCTCGAACGTGTCTTCGCGGCGCTCGCGGCCGTGGGTGATTATTCGGCGGCGCTCGTCTCGGTGCTGACCGCTCGCGCAGCGCGATCATGGCGGCGCCCATCATCGGCGGCGATGTTAGCTGCAATATGCCCGCCGACGCGCTCACCATGCAGGCCAACCAGTGGCCCAATCTCGACGCGGGCACCGCCGGTGCCGGGTCTGGCAGCTATCGCGATCGCTCGCGGACGCCGATTGCGGCCGACCCTGCGCGGGGCGATGGGCTGCGTGCTGTCATCCGCCGTATTCCGCAGGTGGTTTTTCCTCCCTTATCGGTGCCATCGGCCTCGTCGGCGTAGCACCCCAGCTCCGCCTTCTCGATCCTCGCGTTCCTGATCGCGCCGCCTCGTCTCCATCGCATCCCTCGCCCGACGCGCCTACGCTCGCGGCGGACGAGGCCAGCTCGTCGCCCTGGCGGAGTGCCTCGCGCTGTCGTTGTTGCGGTGCCGCTCCTCGCGCTGTCGTCGTCGAAGATCCGGGCCATGGGTAGCTACAACCGCAAAGCGCAGCAACCGCGAAGCTTTCACGCACGCCTTCCTGCCCCACCCGCCCTTTCTCGAACACCTCCGGCAACATTCAGCGGACGATCGCCCAGTCTCATTCTCCTGGTCGTCGGTCGCGGCGACCGCGCGCCTGCACCTGCTGTTCCGCCGCCCGATCCCCTCGAGCTTGCCGCCGCGCGCGTCGGACTCACCGATGACGGGATGTGAACGTGAGGAGGACCTGGCCTCGGCCCCTGAGATCGAGGAGTCTCGAGGAGGAGGCGCAGCCCCCGCCGTTCTGGCCCCCTGTTCTCCTACGCTGATCCTTGCTGCGCTCACCGCCCTGGCGTATCTGCCCGATCTCGGCGCTGCGCACCTACCCGCTGGGCCCCCTGGCGCAAGGACGCCCGTCGCATCATGGGCGTCGAAGACATCGCGCTGACCATCCTCATGGCGGTCGGCGTCGCCGCCATCGTTCGCGTCATCCACGCCGCGTGGACAAGGTCCCCGCAGCGGATCCTCGCCGAACGCGGAGCCGACGACAACATCGAGGCGCCGCGCTGGCCGATTCAATTCTCGGCTGGCCTGCTCGTGCTGGTCCTGTCGGGCTTTGTGCAATCGATGCGCGAAACGCGGCGGTCGCCCAGGTGTACGACCCCGCGCACCTGGGCAAGCCCGGTATGGCCACCACCGGTGAATCTCGCCATGCTGCGCCGCATGAAGTAGCATGACCCCCTGACGCACCTCATTCTGGGCGACCCGATCGCGGGGCGCGGCGTACTCGAGATGATCGGCGGACGTAAGCGCGGTCTTCCCGCAGCTGAGCACGGCTCAACGCGGACGTGGTCTCGCAGAAGCTCCTCACCCAGCGTTTCCACGATATCGCCACTCGATCCCTGAGGTGTGCGGAGGTTGTGCGCAGGCTCGGCATCACGCACTTCTACGAAGAGGAAGACGGCAACTACTACAACTTCATGCGATCCTCCCGTCACCCGGGCCTCTTACACGTCGACACGTCCACCGGCTTCGAGCTGGTCGACGCGGGCGGCACGGCGAAGCTGTGGAAGATCACCGCGTGCGGCGAGGTGACGCCGGGCGGCGGGCGCGAGGCTCGCGACCGGCGTGACCGGAGGCGAAAACTCGACGCCTTTGCCGTGCGCAGGGTGGAGACGGCTGACGCCCCGAGCGCCTGCTTGGAGACAAGCCCATGACTTGGGGGTTGGCCCACGGCCCCGCAACCCGCGCGATTGACTGCCAATGCGCCCTCGTCCCTCGAAACGAGACCGCGCCACTTCCGCCGCTCTCGTTACCCTTTGACACCATGACGACGAACATTCCCGGCCCCGCGCCCATCGGTGACAAGCTTCGTATCGCCTTCCTCGGTCCCCTTCGGCACGTTTACCGAGCAGGCCGTCCCGACCAGGTCGCCCCGCCGGCGCGATTCTCATGCCGATGACGAGCGCCCTCAGGCGCTCGCGGCCGTGCGTCGTGGTGAGGCCGACCGCGCCGTCGTCCCTGATCGAAACCCATCGAGGGCGGCGTCAACGCGACGCTCGATTCTCTCGCACGGCGACCCCTCGTCATCGTCGCCGAGATGCACGTCCACGTGGTCTCCAGCTGGCCGTCCTGCCGGGCACGCGCCCCGAAGACATCCGCTGTATCGGCACTCCACCCGCACGCGTGGGCGCAGTGTCGTGGCTGGGTTGAGGAGGCCTTCCCGGCGCGATCCACGTGCCCGCCACTCGACTCGCCGCCGCGGCTCGAGCTCTTCGACGGCGACGCGTCCTTCGACGCCGCCCCGTGCAACGCGGTCTCGGTCAACACCTACGGCCTGGAGGCCCTGTTCACCGACGTCGCCGACAACCCGGGCGCGATCACCCGCTTCGTTCTCGTGGGCTCGCCCCTGGCGTGGTGCCCCCGCCGACCGGCGCGGATAAGACGACCATCCAGGTCGCTCCCGTGCCGGTCAACGAGTCGGGCGCCCTGCTGACCCTCCTCGAGCAGTTTCCCGGCGCGCGGCGTCGACCTGTCCTGCATCGAGTCGCGCCCGAGCGGCGACGGCCTCGGCAACTACATGCGTTCAGCATCGACATCGTTGGCCACATCCGCGAAGAGCGTGTCCAGGCGGCCTCGTCGGCCTGCACCGCTACTCGCCGGAGGTCCGCTTCATGGGCTCCTACCCGCGCGTCGACGGCGTGCGCGCGTCGGTTGCCCTGGCACGACGGACGATGCCTTCCGTGCGGTCGCGCGTGGGTCGCGGACCCGCCGCACGGCGGGGACGGCACGGGCGAAACTGCGGGCAATGCCCGTCCTGGTCGCTGGCCTGACGCGTCAGGTTTCTTTGACGTTTCGCGGTACCACATCGCGGTGCATCTAGATGCCTTGTGCACCATCGCGGGATTCAACCTGATCGGCAACAAGCGTCGTCGTGGAATTTGTCGCTCGGCAGTGCCTCCCTGTCGGCGCTCAATGGGCGCAGACCCCGCAGCACTGCACCAGATGACAGCAGCGATGCACCAGTTGTGAGGTCATTGCACTGCTTCCTCATCTCAGTGGAATGCCACGCTGGTAGTGCAACGCTGCGCTGGCAGTGCACCGCTACTGGCAACAAGCTCGTGCGCGGCATGCGCTGCTCCATAGCCGCTCCAGCAAGCTTCAGCGAGCTAGATTGGGCAGGTCTGCACCAGTTAGATATTACACTAGTTAGGAGTATTACACCACCTCCGAGCTGGTGTAATGCTCCTGCTAAGTGGTAAAACACCATTTAGCAACAAGTCGACATGCGGGCAATCCCTGCAGACCGCGCAGAAACGCCTCGGTTTGTTCCTCGTCAGTCCCCGAATTCTCCGCTTTGTGTGCTTTGCAGGGATGCGGATCACCCTGGGCAGCAGCTCCATCCACGTGCGTCTCGACCGGGACGGCCACGTCCAGTGCACCGGGCCTGCATGCGCACATGGCGATGGTGGGCGAGGCCGATCGCGTCGCCGTCCACCTGGCACACCTGGGCCTCCTCGGCGGTGACGGATGCGCCTTCGTCCGACGGAACGCGACCGTGCCGGTCGAGACGGGCAGGTTGATCGGGCGCAGGCCGATGAGCTGGGCTGAGCATCTTCCAGGTCACGTCCGCCCAGCCGAGCAGGCCGGCGTGCGCGTCGACCGCGATAACGTCGATGAGTCCGTCCGACAGCCCGCATCGGGGCGAGGACCAGCACCTTCATCTCGCCTCGCGTTCGCGAACATGACAGAACGTGCCTCGACGCGGGTGATTTCATCCGCGGGTGAGCGCAGGGGTTCCGCGTTGCCGAGGCGGCCTCGTCCGGGCCTCGCCCGCGATCTGGTCGCCGACGCCCAGGGGTCCGCCACCGAGCGGAGGGTGAGCGCAGCGTCAGGCGCGCTTCATGCGCGGTACGCCCATCGCGCCCAGGCCGGCCCACACGTAGGCGATCCATCCGATGCGCTTCTTCAGTTCGGGGTCCGTGTCGGCCATCGTTGCGCCGTCGTAGCCCATGCCCGCGACGACGAGGCACGCGTACTCGTCTGCGCGCGGCTCGATCGACGAGGCCGGGGCCTCGTTCTGAAGAGTGACCTGCGGGCAGTGCGGCGCGTGCGGCGAGGGCGCAGCCCGCCTCGGCGGGCTGATCGGACTCTGCGTGGCTCCTCGACGCGCACCCATGCCAGGTCGACGGCGCGGTGGTTGCGGTCGAGTGCGACGGCGAGGGCATCTCGGGTCGTCCGATGATAGGTTGCCGGCCAGGACGTTGCCGGTGCCCACGGGGATGAGGCCCATGCAGCACGCCGGATCCGGCCATGCCGGCTGCGACGGCACGGACGGTGCCGTCTCCGCCCGCGGCGATGACGACGGAGGCTCCCTCCTCGAGGGCACGCACGGCCTGCCCGGTGCCCGGGTCCTCACGCGTGGTCTCACGCCAGTGCACGTGGTCGATGCCCAGTTCCCTGGCCTTACGATTGATGCGGGTCCTGAAGGCCTGGGGGTCCTCGTGCTTGAGGGGTTCATGATGATCCAGGGGCGTGGCCGTCCGCGCGTCGGGTCGTCAACCGATGCGGGGACGCCGAGGGCCTTGCGGCGGCGGTGCCTGCGGGTGAGGGCTGCTGCGATGCGCGCGACCCCAATCGCTCCGGCTCCGGCGGAGGCCGAGTAGCCCAGTATATTGCGTCCATAGGGCTTAGCGTATCCCGCTTTATGCCTCGTGGACGGGTTGTGAAGTGGCTTTTTCGTTGCACTTCGTGTCATACGTGTCGGTCTGACGTGTGCTGACTGCCATCTTGTCCACACGGTTATGCACCAAAGGTGATAACTTTCAGGGCTTTTGAGGACCCCAGCGGTGTAGTTTGTGCATAACCCCTGACCTGATGTACTGAACTCAAAGTCGGGTCGGACACGGCGCGCCCACCCGGCATAGGATGGGACGCATGATTGATGTGCGTGCCCTGCGTGAAAACCCTGAACCCGCCCTGCGCCTCCCAGCGTGCCTGCGGAGCGAACCCCGGCCTCGTCGATGAGATTATCGAGGCCGACGCCGCCCGCCGCGAGGCCCTCGCAGGCTGAGACGCTGAGCCACCCAAAAGGAGGTCTCCAGTCCGTGGGTCGCGCCTCCAGCGAGGAGCGGCCGGCGATCCTGGCTCAGGCTAAGGAGCTCGCCGAGCAGGTGAAGGCCGCCGAGGCCGCCGCCAACGCCGCCGACGCCGAGGCCGACCGCCCTCGCGCGCCTCCCTACCGAACTCCGTGCTCGACGGCGTGCCCGTCGGTGGTGAGGACGACTTCGTGGTGCTGCGCCACGAGGGCCCCGCCCCCCGCGACTTCGCCGCCGAAGGCTTTGAGCCCCAGGGATCACCTCGCGCTCGGCGAGGGCCTGACGCGATCGACACCAAGCGCGGCGCGAAGGTTTCCGGCGCCCGCTTTACTACCTCAAGGGCATCGGTGCCCGCCTCGGAGTTGGCCCTCATGACGATGGCCATGGACCAGGCGTTGGCCAACGGCTTCGTGCCGATGATGACCCCTGACCCTCGTGACCCCGCAGGTCATGGGCGGCACCGGCTTCCCTCAACGAGCACCCGACGAGATCTACTACCCTGCCCGCCGACGACCTGTACCACCGGCACCTCCGAGGTGGCCCTCGCCGGCCACCACGCCGACGAGATCCTCGACCTGTCGGGTGGCCCCAAGCGCTACATGGGCTGGTCCACCTGCTACCGCCGCGAGGCCGGCCCGCGGGCAAGCGACACGCGCGGCATCATCCGCGTCCACCAGTTCAACAAGGCCGAGATGTTCAGCTACTGCCGCCCTCGAGGACGCCGCCGAGGAGCACCAGCGCTTCCTCGCGTGGAAGAGGAGATGCTCGCCAAGGTCGAGCTGCCCTCACCGCGTCATCGACACGGCTGCCGGCGACCTGGGCACCTCCGCCGCCCGCAAGTTCGACTGCGAGGCGTGGCTGCCCACCCAGGAGCGCTACATGGAGGTCACCTGACCTCGAACTGCACGACGTTCCAGGCGCGCCGCCTCGGCATTCGTGAGCGCCGCGAGGACGGCATGACCGCGGTCGCCACCCTCAACGGCACGCTGGCCACGACCCGCTGGATCGTCGCCTTCCTGGAGAACCACCAGCGCTCGGATGGCTCGATCTACGTGCCCGAGGCTCTGCGTCCCTACCTGGGTGGACTCTGAGGTTCTGAGCCCGGCCGCTCGATGAGCCAAGAGCGCTTCCTGACGGTCCCTCCACCGGGGAAGTTGTCGCCCTTCGAGGTTCTTCTCGACGAGGCCTCGGCCGCCCTACCCGCTGACTTTCCGACGTCGGCGGGCCAGGTCCCTGGTCGCGCTCGACATCGACGGCACGATCCCTGACCCCGTGGGGGCGACCCCGCGCGTCCTCGAGGGATCCATGGCCTGCGCGCGCGGGCGCCCAGGTGCTCATCGCCCGGGCCGCGCGCTCGAGGGCGTGATTCCCTGTTCTGAAAGCCCTGGAGTTCACGGACGGGTGGGCGCTGTGTAATAACGGCGCAACCCTCGTGCGCGTGAGTGGCGGGACGTGCGAGATCGTCGAGGAGCACACCTTCGTGCCCGGCCCGATCCTCGAGGAGATCGCCTCGGCCGTTCCCGGTTCGGTGTTCGCGTCGATGCCGCACCCCGATATCCTGCTGTCCGCTCCCTTCCCGAACAACGAGATCGAGGGCAGCGATCACCGCATCGTGTCGATGGAGGAGCTCGCTCCACACCCACGCCGAAGATCGTCGTCGCGCCGCCGACATGGATCGTGAGGAGTTCGACCGATCCCTGTCGTCCCTGGACGTGTCGCGCACCCACGAGGTCTTCGTCGGCTGGACGTCCTGGCGTGACATCGAGCCGCCTCGGGGTGACCAAGGCGAGCGGCCTGACCCCTGCGTCAGCGTCTCGACTGCCCGCGTGGGAACGTCGCCGTCGGGGACGGCACGAACGACATCGCGATGATCGAGTGGGCGGCCTTCGGCGTCGCCATGGGCGGTGCCTCCGAGGAGGTGCGCGCCCACGCCAATCACGTGACGGCCGCCGTCGAAAACGACGGTGCCGCCGCCGTCATGCACGCGATCATGCGCCGCTGTGGGGTCGCCGCCCGCTGAGCCACTCGCCTTGAATCGCGAAGGCGCGGTCCAAGTCCCCAATCTGGCAGTGCTGCGCCATGTCCGGATCCTGCAGGTGATGGAACGCGCGCACCTCCAGCGACTCCGCGTTCCGCAACGCTCGGCGTACGTCGCCCAGGCGCTCGAAGGGCACGTACTGATCGGCGTCCCCGGCCAGGACCAGGCACGGCTGGGATGATGCCCTCGAGAGGTTCCATCGTGTAGTCGCCAGAATGCTCGCAGCACCTCGCTCGGGCCTGCTCAGACCCGTCAGGTGCGAGGCCCGCTGCAGTTTCACGCCAGGTCCGCGCTGAACTCGGAGCGACGCGCAGCGCGGCGTCGATGAGCCATGCAGGCTTCGGTTCCCGACGACCGCGTTCGCGATGGGGCGCAGGGGACGAGACAGTGGCAGCGTCAGCCCGTCGAGGAGCCGGTACATCATATCGAAAGCGATTACATGGCTGATGCGCGGGCAGTAGGGCGGCCGCCCGCATCACCAGGTAGCCGCCGAAGCGATCACGCCCAGCGCGGCAGCGCTGTCAACGCCGAAATAGTCCAACACCGCATCGGTCGGACGCCCCATTCTGGTTCGAGGGCATGCCAGCCAGGGCCGTGTGCCCCGGCCGGGCCCGTCGAAGGCGATGATGTCGAATGGGCGGGTCGGAAGTGGACGCGAAGTCGATGATCTCCTCGGCGTACCCTGCTCGAAGCCGTTCATCATCGATGAGCGTGCGGGTGCCCTCGGGGCTTCCGCTCGGTCCGTTGGATCGGCCTCCCAGCGCATCGCGGTGAGCTCCTCGCCGCGATAGGGGACTGCGTGCCGGTGATCGCAAGGCCATCGTGGGCCCCTGTCGAAGCAGGCCGACATGGCGTCGATGAAGCTCCGCTTACGGGGGTCGTCGACCCCGAGGTAAAAGGCGGAGAGCTCGTAGAGGCGCCACGCGGCATCCGCGTCCCCTCGGCTGAGAAGCGCTCGGCGAGGCGCCGTGCGAGCGCCGTGATCTGCTCTGCTTGATCGAACGCGGGGAGCGTGGCGGCTCGCGATCGATCCATGCCGACGCGGTCGAGTATCGGCGCGAAGGTCCGGGCTGAGCTGCAGGTCGAATTAGCGGCTGCCGGTGTATTCGGTGAACATGCATCGACCGTATCGCCGCTCCACATGGGGTGAGCCGCACACAACAAACGGAGTGTTGATACCGAACGGAGCGACCGCTGCGCGGTAGGATAAGCTCCATCGATAGTGGAAAAACATGATCGAGAGACATGTTCCGCGCAGCGCAGATAAGCATGGGCGCGAAGCCGAGAAAAACCTGACCCTGCGCATCCGGAAGACGCGTCGGGCGATCCGTTCCGGCCCTCGTCAAGGCGTGCCAGGCCAAAGCCCTAGCGCACGTGAGCGTCACCGACATCTGCTCCGCCTCGATGGTCTCGCGCACGACTTTTACGACCACTACACCGACAAGGACGCGCTGCTGGCCGAGGTCGTCGTTCCTTCCGCGGAGATCACCCCGGCGCTCGAGGGCCTGTGGTTCGCCGAAGAGCGCGATGCCCGAGCCGTCGCCCGCCACCTCGCCGACGTGTACGCGCGCAACGGCAATGCCCCTGACAACCCTGCTCGCCATCCGAGTTGGGGAGAGGGCGACCTGCACGAGCAGCTTTATCGCACGTGCTGTTCGGTATTTACCGATTGGGCGCGTGGTCGCGTAGACGACGAGGTGTTGCCGCCGCTTCGGACGTCTACGCCTCGGTCGTCCCTCACCTTCATTGAACGCAGCGCCGCCAAGCCTCTCACCGACAAGGAGTCTGGCGGCGATCGACCGAGCGCGCGAGCTCTTCATCGAGGGTTTCGGCACCCGGTAGGTCAGCGGTAGATGCGCAGACTGATAATCTGGGATTAGGAAAACCACAACGAACAGAGCGTCCGATAGCGATCAAGCGTCGCTGTTGTGCGTCACGAAAGTGTTATCGCTAACGCAACCACCGCCTCGTCAATGAAGACCCAAGCGAGCACACGTGAGCACCGACCCCCGCGCCGCCATCGCCGCCGCCGACACCGCGCTCGGCATCGAATTTGCCTCGACCCGCATCAAGGCCGTCCTGATCGACCCGACCACGAGGTGCTCGCCACCGGCGGCCACGGGTGGAGAACCACCTGGAGGGCGGCCTGTGGTCTCATCGCTCGACGAGGTCGTCGCCGGCCCTGCAAAGCGCCTACGCGCTCCCTGGTCGCGGACGCGCGAGCGCTGCTGACGTCACCCCCACGTCGTACGGCTCTGATCGGGCATCTCCGCGATGATGCACGGGTACCTCGCCTTCGACGCCGACGACAACCTGCTTGCGCCGTTCCGCACGTGGCGCAACACGAACACCGGCCGCGCGGCCGATGAGCTCACCCGTCTCTTCGACTTCAACATCCCCTGCGCTGGTCGATCGCCTCACCTGCATCAGGCGGTCCTCGACCTGAGGAGCACGCGCGCGCGTCGCCCGCCTGACCACTCTGGCCGGTTGGGTCCACCACCAGCCGACGGGCCGCCACGTCCTGGGCGTCGATGACGCCTCGGGCATGTTCCCGATCGACCTGAGGCCGGCACCTACGGGGTCCCACCGATCAGCATCGAGGCCCTCGGTGGTGACCGGGTCCCGTGGCGTCTGCGCGACGTCTCCCTGACCGTGCTGGAGCGCGGGCGAGTGACGCGACGCTTCACCCCGAGGGCGCCGCGCTCATCGACCCGACCGGCACGCTGCAGCCCGGCATCGCGCCGTGTCCGCCCGAGGGCGACGCGGGCACCGGCATGATCGCGACCAACGCGATCGCCCAGCGCACGGGCAACATCTCGTGCGGCACCTCCGTCTTCCTGATGGCTGTACTCGAGCGTCTCGCTCACCGAGCCGCACACCGAGATCGACATGGTGACCACGCCCGACGGGTCGCCCGTCGCCATGGTCCACTGAACAACGGCGCGTCCGAGCTCGACGCGTGGGTCGGCTGGTTCGCGGACTGCGCGCCCTCGTTGGTGCCGACGTGAGCGTTCCCCGCGATCTACGATGCCCTCTACATCCACGCGCTCACGGGCGAGGCCGACGCGGGTGGCGTCATGGCTTACAACACCCCTGTCCGCCGAGCCGCTCGTCGGCCAGGGAGGCCGCGCAGCCGGTGTTTACCCACACCGCCGACGCGCGCGAGCCCTCGCGAACGCCGCGCGCCCAGCTCATGAGCATCTTCGCGGCCGTGCGCATCGGCGTCGACATCCTCGGTGGCGAGGGCGTGCACCTCGACTCGCTCTTCGCCCACGGCGGCCTGTCTCAAGACCCCGGGCGTCGCCCAGCAGATCCTCGCGGACACGCTGAACATCCCCGTGTCCGTGGGTGACACCGCGGGCGAGGGTGGCGCGTGGGGCATCGCGGGTGCTCGCGCGCTACCGCTCGGTCCTCGCAGGGGACGAGGCCGCGCCCTGCCCTGCCGGAGTACCTCTCCGAGCGCGTCTTTCGCGGGTGCGTCCGTCTCGACTTTGAGCCCACCCCCGAGGGCGTGGCTGGGCACGAGCGCTTCCTCGACGCTCTACCGCGCGGCCCTGCCCGGCGTGGAGGTCATCGCCCGGGCCACTGACGAGGCGTGGAGCCTCTGACGAGGAGCGGGGCCGCTAAGGAGTGCGCGGGGCCGCTGACGAGGCATCCCGTGCCCGGACCCTGCGCAGGCGCACGTTTATCTCAAAAATGTCGCATGCAATTCCCCGCGACCTATTTCAAACATTGAAATCAGATCGTTGAAATTCCGGGCAATTCTCGATACCCTAATAAAAAGGTAGGCGAGCCAAATTGCATGCGACATTGGGGGAGGGTGGGGCGGAGTGTGGGGAGGATGGGGCTGGGGTTAGGGAGCGCGGGCCGGGTGAGCGGACCGGCTCGCCCAGCCCTCACCTCGTCGATTGAGCGAAACCCGCTACGATTACTCCCCATGGGTAAAGCTAGCCGCCGTAAGAAGGTCACCGATCCCGCCAAGCTCAAGGCGTATCGCCCGCCGATCCCCTTCGTCGCGCGCCCCTACGAGGGTCTGCCGAAGGAGATCGAGCTGGTCGCCATGCGCGAGCTCATCCCGGCGGCCACGCTGACCGCACGCACCGACGCCGACCACGGCGCCGTCGAATTCGACTTCGTCACCTCCCGCCCGAGGGCCACCCCTGCGATGGTGCGCCCCGACGGCCGCATCCTCGTTGCGCTGCAGACCCGCTCGAAACTCCGCGGACCTCAGCCACGACGCGGGCGCCGCGCTGCTCGCGGCCATCGCCGCGAAGGAAGCGGGCGACGAGGGCGTCATCTCGATCGACGTGCGCGAGCCTCCGAGCGTCTCCAGGACATCGTCGACGTCGACAGCTTCACGGACATGAAGCTCGAGGAGGACTCTCCTTCTGGTTCGATCCGGCTGAGGAGATCGACGAGTCGACGCGTCGCGCCCTCGAGCAGAACCGCGACGAGATCATCCCTGACCGAGCCTGTGCCCGGCGTCCCCGGCGCGTACTGGTGCGAGATGAACCGTAACTTCGTGCGTTTCCTGACGGACAACGACGAGGCCAAGCTTTTCGACGCGCTCGCCCGCCTGGCCGCGCGCGGCGAGGCCAACGTCGGCGAGGGCTCGCGCTACGTGGGTTCCTTCCGCGCGTGCGGCCTGATCGTCCCGGTCTTCGAGCTGCCCGAGGGTGCCAGTGCGGCCGACGTCGCGCCCGGCACGCAGGCTCTTGCTAAGGCTCTCGAGGAGGCCCTGAAGGTCACTGAGCGCCTGGATGACAAGGAACGCCGCGCACGTCAGGGCCTCGTCTCTCGAGCTGTGACGATCCGCTAGCACAATTTTTACCTGTCGTTTAGATAGGCTTGTCGTTACATTACGGGCGGTGGGGACGCGAGTGCGCCCCGCCGCCCGTAGACTGTTAGTCGTGAACTATCCCGCCGGATCTCGAGGTTCCCAGCCGCAGCGCGTCGCCGCCGTCATCGCTGCACACAACGTCGGACGCGCCGTCGCGGTTACAGTGCGCGTGCCGCGCGATACCCAGCGTTGACCTCCTCATTGTCGTCGACGATGGTTCCACGGATGATACCGGGCGTGCCGCCCGAGCCGCCGGTGCCGTCGTCGCGCCACTCCGTCGAGCGCGGGCGCGCCTCGGCCATCGAGACCGGCGTGAAGGTCGCCGCCATGCGTGACCGTCCCCGACGGGCCGCCCCGCCACATCCTGCTGCTTTCTCCCGACCTCGGGGAATCCGCGGTCGAGGCCACCGCCCTCGTCGAGGCCGTCTTCGCCCACCAGGCCGACATGGCGATTGCTGTCCCGGCGGCGGGGACGCGAGTACTCCGGCTACGGGCCGGGCGTCGCCCGCCGACTCATCCGCCGCAAGACCGGCTGGAACTGCCACTACCCCCTCAGCTACCAGCGCTGCCTGACGCGTGAGGCCATCGACGCGGCCATGCCCGTTCAGCGGGCCGCTACGTGCTCGAGGCCGCCATGACCATCAGCGTGCTGCGCGCGGGCCTGTCCGTCATGGAGGTCCCCTGCAACTTCGCGCACTCGGGCGCGGACCGCTCGCTCGGGCTCGCTCAACCGCCCGGCGCGCATGTTCGACGCCGTGCGCGCCACGGTCAGCCAGCTCTTCCACCCGACGCGCGCTCGAAGCGCCGCGCCGACCACGAACAGGGATCGGCGTGCCCTATCCCGGCCCCGGCCGCGGCCCGCGACGAGGCGGAGGCGTCTGATTCTTCCGACGCGCGCCGCACGGAGATGGTCGGGTGAAGGGGCCGGATCGATTAGCCGTCGGTCGCCTGGTCGCGACCCTGCTGGCTGCCCACCGTCATTGCCTGCGCCGTCGGCGCGCTCTACGTCTGCTACTCGGTGGCGCAGTGGCGCGCGCTCGTCGCCCCTCGTGGGACCTGGGCATCTTCGCCGAGGCCGTCCAGGCCTACTCGCGCTCGCGAGGCGCCCATCGTCCCCATCAAGGCCCGGCTACAACCTGTTGGGCGATCACTTCCACCCGATCCTGGCGCTCCCTGGGCCCGATCTTTCGTCTCTTCCCCTCGGCGCTCACCCTCCTCGTCGTCCAGGACGTGCTGATCGCCGCGTCGGTCCTGCCGATCGCGCGTCTCGCGCAGCGTCTCCTCGGCAGAGGGGTGCCCCTCGTCGGTCCTCGCCTACGGCCTGGGATGGGGACTGCAGGGTGCGGTCGGTGCCCAGTTTCACGAGGTCTGCGTGGCCGTCCCGCTGTTGGCTTTTCGGGGCGTCGCCTTCGTCGAGCGGCGGCGCTGGGTGCGTGCATGGCGTGGCTGGCCCCGCTGGTCCCTGTCAGGAGGATCTTGGGCCGACGGTCTTCGTCGCGGGACTCGCGATCGCCTGGCGCCGCAGAGGCGAGGGGCGTTCCAGTGTCCTGCGGTCGATGGCGTACGCTCTGTTCGGTGTCGTCGCGTTTGTGCTGACGGTGAAGGTGCTGCCCTGGCGATGAACCCGGCGGGCACGTGGCTTACTCCCTTGACGGCTCCGCCACCGGCGCGGGCACACCGACCGGCGGTACCACCGCCGCGCGCGCAATCCCTCCCTGTGGGCCATCCTGACGACGCCCTCCGTCAAGCTCGTGACGCTCCTGGTTCCGTGGCCGGTGCCACTTCGTGGGCACGGCCTCCCTTGGTTCGCGCTGGTCCCTCCCGACGCTTGCGTGAGGCTTCGCGGGCTCCGTTGAGACCTCACTACGTGTGGGACTCCTGGCACTACAACGCCGTGCTCGTCCCCATCGCCGCGTGCTCCCTGCTGGACGTCATCGACCAGTGGCTTGAGCCGAAGCGTGCCCCTCGTTCGGAGTCTGCCTCTGCTCTGGCGGAGGCTCTGGGAGAGGATGTGCTCAACGATCTGCGCGCCGATCACGTTGCCACGGCCTCAGCGACGCGCGGATGGCGGGTGGCCGCGTGGGCGGTCGCGTGCGTCCCCGCCCTGTCACTGGCGCTCACCGCCACGTCGCTGCCGCTGTGGCACCCTGCCCGCCCTCACGGAAGACCTGCGGATGGCCGCCGCTCTCGGCGCGCTCGAGGCGGTGCCCGAGGGGTGAGCGTCGAGACCGACACGACGCTGCTCGCGCGCCTCGTGCCCGGTCGCGAGGTCTACTGGGTCGGAACGACCGGCACCATGGATACCCTCCGAGTATGTCGTCATCGACGCGCGCTCCTACGCGTGGGGCGGCCAGCAGGTCGACGCCGAGTCGTGGGGAGCGCCGCCCACCCCGGCCACTACCTCACGAGACTGTCTACGCCAAGCAGGGCTTCCGAGGTCGCGCGACGTACTCGTGATTCTGCATCTTGGTGATGTGGCGTCTCGCAGTTCAACTCTGTGCCGAATGCCTGTCTAATTTTAACTGGGGGTCGCAACCACGGCGTGCGTCGGTTACGTCACGACACCCCTCATGGACTCGCCGGTGCGACTTATCAGTCGGCCCATTTTCCCGTGTTATCAGGTGGTTGGTGCCCGTCAGCGATGCGCTGCTGCGACGACGATGCGCGCGGGCCTCCCGGCGTCGTCATTTGTTGACACACATGCCCACAAGTCACATATGATTGACCAGTCTGAAAGTAGGAGAAAATATGTCCCTTCTCGCGTCTCACCGCACCCTCGCAGCGGCCTCGTCCCTGCTTCTGGCGGCCATCGGCCTGACCGGTTGCCTGAGCCTGCCCGGCGGCGCAGGGGATCGAAGTCCTCGGACATCGCCTCGATGAAGAACATTCCGAAGGCATTAAGCGTGACCTCATCAACCAGATGAACTCCGCTTCTGGCGCTGAGAAGAGCAAGATCGTCGACAAGGCCAACGCCTTGAACAACATGGTCGGCAGGGACCTCGTTGGCGTTGAGCCGGCCATCATGGGCCTGCAAAAGTACAAGCTCGACACCAACGGCACCGTCGCTACCAATAAGGATGACAGTGTCTACGGCCTCATGTCGGCGGCTGATTACTGGCGCCTTGGTGAGGATAGCTACGACCTGTGCGTGGAGCAGAACTGCGAGCATTACCCTCGTGGACCATCGATATTGAAGGCAGCGGTTCCGACCTCGTCTACGTGTGGACCCTCAAGATCGACAACCCGACATCACCGACGACCAGCCCCTGGTCCGCCGCTTCAAAGTCAGTCAACAAGTATCCCGCGCGCAGGCGCCTCACTATCCCATCAGTGTAAGGAGATCACATGTCAGGGTCTACGGACTACGGCTACGACAAGTCAGCTCAGGAAGCTGCCGCCTCCAACGTTCCGGAGAGCTCCGAGGCGGTGAGTAGTACGGCGAACGCGTCCTACGCTCAGGGTGCGGCCCAGACGCGTTCCGCGTGGGTGACGAGTCCGGCCCTTCGGCTTTCCGGGAGTCTGTGACCAACATGTTCGAGGAGATCTCCGATATCCTACGCAAGGAGAACGATCTGATCTCGACCTTCGATGCGAACATGCGCGAGACCATGAAGGAAGCGGAGAAGGCGGAGGGGACAACGAGCAGTCCCTGAGCAAGGTCAACGACATGCTGGGGAAGGTCGCCGATCCAACGAAGCTGAGGCGCTCAAGGAGCAGCTGAAGAAGAACAAGTACCTGTAGGACGTGGTGTAACAGCTGGCGTCTCAGCCTCCCACTAATCAACGGGCACTCTCCTTCCACGCAGAATGCCGTACATACAATCCCCACGGTGAGTGGTCGACAGCTGCGTTCGTCCCGCGGCAGGCAGAAAGGAATCACTCATGGTTTCGTCTCCGAACTATCAGCGCCCTCAAGGAATTCATGAAGGCGCCGAGGAGAACAAGCACCTCGATTCGTGGAACGACGAGCACGAGAAGACCCCTCGCGGCTTCGATCAGGCCGTCGACCGCCTGAAGGCCTACCGTGACGGTCACGGCTTCTAGGGGAGTCGGCTGGCCATGGACAAGTGGGTCAATGAGTCGATTGATCGCATCGAGGGCTACCGCGCCCGCCACTGAGGCGAAGTATCAGACCTACCAGGGCGGCTGCGAGATCATGGCGAGGTCCTCGCGGAGGCGGGAACGTCTCCGACACTCGTGGACCCGGTCACCGCCGCCATGGGGTACCTGCCGGTCGTCTCCGTCCTTCCAGTAAGCCCTGGCGGCGGCTTTTCCGTCGGACCGGTTCGCTCACGACGGGTGCCGCCTGACGTGGAGGGCGTCGAGGCGCAGAACAACGCCCAACGTGAGGAGGCCTGCAAGCGCATTCTTGACACGCTGAATGGCGAGCTTGACGGGAAGCTAGGTGGACATGGGTGATCCTGACGATGGCAATAGATTTGAAGACCCCACCAAGGACAAGGATAAGCAGGGATGGCGACGACGGCATTTCGAGCGCCGCCACCACCGGTAATACCGGTGGTGGCGGCCATGGCATGGTGGCGGTGGTTATTCACCGGAGAATGGCTTTGGTCGAGGCTGGTCGTAATGGTGAGGGCTATCCTGGCGGCTTTGATCAGCCGTGGTGGAGCGAGGCCGATGCGGCCGCCGCTCGTAACCGCGTGATCGCCCCGGGTGCCGTCCCCACCAAGGAACTGCCCCACGGTGAGTTGCTCGCGCACGAACCCGATCACCGACCCGCAGGACCCTCGCGACACTGACTCTGCTGCACACGCGCGTCAACGGTACCGGACGTATCGCAACGGCGTGGTGGGTGGACACACCCGGGGCTCCTGCTGCGGATGCCGGTCACCCGCTGTGGCGCTTGAATAGCAGCGCCGCGGACGCGGCGACGGCTGGTCGTCTGGGTGGGGCTGGGTGCTGGGTGCGCTGGTGTGCCAGTGGCGCGGCTCGCATGGGTGCCGGTTCGGGCTTTGCGGCCTGGGCGGTGCTTCTGGTTCTGCTGGCGGTACGGCGGGCGGTATGGGTGGCTTTGCGGGCATCACCGGTATGACCGGTTCGGCTGGCGCTATGGGTGCCTGAACCTGCGCGTGGGCACGTACTCGGGTTCGGGTTTTGGTCCCTACACCCTCCGGCTTCTGTGGCTGGCGCGAATGGTGCGGCCGGTGCGGGCGCTTCCGGCGTGACTGGCACGACCGGTGCTGGTGGTAGTGGTGCGGCTGGTGCTGCGGTGCTGCCGGTCGCGGTGGCGCGGGTGCTGGTGGTGGCTTCATGGGCGGCGGTGGCGCGGTGCTGGTGCTGGCATGGGTAAGGACGATAAGAAGGGCCGCAAGCGTAAGCATGTTGCTTTCTCGGTGGATGAGGATGAGGATGATCTGCCCTGCCGGTTATATCAATCCCTTGTCTCAGACCCATGGGACGGACTCGCACCATCGCGCCCGTGAAGCGGGAGGACGACGGATGGGATCTACGCCAATGGTGACTTTCTATCGCGTCTCCGCGCGCGCCCTCACCACCGCTTTCTCCGCCCTGGCTCTGGCCGTGGGTGCCGTGGCGGTGGCTCCGGCTCCCCTGCCCGCTGATGACACGATCACGACCCAGGACTACTCGTACCACAAGCTTGATCAGGCGCGCGCGAAGGGGCACACAGGCAAGGTGACCATCGCGATGATCGATGGAACGGTCGATGCCAGTGCCCTGAGCTGGCGGGGGCCAACATCACGGTCAAAACCCATGCGTATAAAGAGGATAATGCCCGAGACTCACGCGACTGCCATCGCGTCCATCCTAGCGTCCAAAAACTATGGAGTGGTCCCTCGATGCCACTCTTATTGCCTACTCAGTACCGACAAAGCAAACAACGAAGTCAGACGAGTGTAAGCAGGATACGTCCAGCCGTAAAGGTACTCCATATGGTGCCATTGAGATGGCAACCAACGATGGTGCACAGATCATTTCAATCTCGCGCCCGACAACAGTAGGATTCAAAGCACCAGAAGTGGGCGATTACCCGGCGATGGCCCAGGGCGTCATTATTGTGGGGTCCGGCGGTAATGATGCGAAGGATGAGAATGACGCGTCCTACGCTCGGTGGTCGGGGACCGTGGGCGTGTCTCGCGATTGATGCCAGTGGTCAGTTGGCGAGTTATTCGTCGGGCCAGGGATCGTTGCACCGGTATTGGTGGTCCTGTGAAGGCTCGCGACTCACGAGACAGGCACCATTAGGATGTGCAGGGGACCTCTATTTCGACTCCGATTGTGGCGGGCCAGATTGCTCTGGCGCGGCAGCGTTGGCCTGAGGCCACCCCTAACCAGATCCTTCAGCTCGTCGCACCCGTAGTGGTCGAATAACGGCGCATGGGGACCACATAACCGGTTACGGCGCTCTGAGTATGGATGGGTTGTTGGGAGTGATCCTTCCCAGTATCCCGATGAGAATCCGCTGGCTGATAAGGGTGGTGGTTCTACGCCCACCCGGCTGACGTTCAGCAGTACTGATGGCCTTCGCCCTTCAGAGACGTGGTCTTCGATGATAAGTTGTGTATCGCGGGGTGGATGACGCAGCGGGCAGTGCGCACGCTGCGAATGCGCATGTTGGTACCAGCCCGGCCTATCACCGGAAGTGACCCCATGACGCCCCTCGTTAGACGCCACCCGCCGCCCCCGCATGTTTGTAGGGAGGGCGGAGAGGCGCGCGCGCCCTCACCACCGCTTTCTCCGCTCTGGCTTTGGCTGTGGGGTGCTGGCTGTGTCTCCGCCTTCGTCTCGGGCTGATGACACGATTACGACTCAGGATTATTTCGTAGTACAAGCTGGATCAGGCGCGTGCGAAGGTATACGGGTAAGGGCGGACCATCGCGATGATTGATGGGCCCGTCGACACGAGCGCGCCGGAACTGGCGGGGGCCATATTACGGTGAAGACACCGTGTGAGTACGAGGCGGCCAAATCCTCCTGAACTCATGCAACCGCCATCGCTTCGATCCTGGTGTCCAAGAATTACGGACCAGCACCTGACGCCACCCTCATCGCATACTCAACAGCTTCAACAGATGACAAGGAGCTAGGAGAATGCAAGGAATCAAGGGGGAACCCTGTCCATTATCTGCGCACAGTGCACTTGGCAATTAATGACGAGCACAGCCTCATTTCATATTCTTCATCGAACGAGGACCAGGATGATGACATGAAGTGGGCGATTGCTCGTGCCATGGCGCGGGTGTCATATGTGGGTCCGATGGGTATCGCTGCGAAGGATGAGAATGACGCGTCCGTGGCGTGGTGGTCGGGGACGGTGGGTGTGTCTGCGATTGATGCCAGTGGCCAGTTGGCGAGTTATTCGTCGGGGTCAGGGTGTTGTCGCCGCGGGTATTGGTGGGCCTGTGAAGGCTCGCGACCATGAGGCTTTGCGGTGTGAAGGACGTGCAGGGTACGTCTCTTTGCGACCCGGTTGTGGCAGGGCAGATTGCGTTGGCGCGCTCGCGTTGGCCCCAGGCGACCCCCAACCAGATCCTTTCAGCTCGTGACCCGTAGCGGGTCGAATAACGGTGGTGACCACATACACCGGTTACAGGCGCTCTGAGTATGGATGGGTTGTTGGGGAGTGATCCTTCCCAGTATCCCGATGAGAATCCGCTGGTTGATAAGGGGTGGAGGCTCCACTCAATCCCGGCTGAGGTCCAGCAGTACTCGACGGCCCCGCCCTTCAGGGTCTTACGCTTGATGATAGTTACGTGTATCGCGGGGTGGTTGAAGACGCGGCTCACCATGAGACTATTACCGCTCATATTGGTACAGCCCCGCTTATCACCGGAAGTGACCCATGACGCCTCGCTAGTCGCGCCCGCCGCCCCGTGTGCTTGGGTGTGCGGGCGCCGCGCGCGCCCCGACCACCGCTGCCTGTGCTCTTGCGTTGAGTGTGGTGCTGTGGCGGTGGCCCTTCGTCGGCTCGGGCTGATGACACGATCACGACCCAGGACTACTTCGTACCACAAGCTGGATCAGGCGCGGCGAAGGGGCATACGGCAGTGGCGTGACCATCGCGATGATCGATGGACCTGTTGATACTAGTGCACCCGATCCGGCGGTGCCAACATCACGGTGAAAACACCTTGCGAAATTCGAGGCGCGAACTCGTAGTAAGTTGCATGCGACCGCCATCGCATCCATCCTGGTTTCCAAAAACTACGGCCTTGCTCCTGACGCGACACTCATTGGTATGCTCGTGCCGATCTCCCGTGGAGGAAGGCACAAGAAAGTGTAAGAAATTAGACGCAAGCGATGGTACGGCAGTTTGATCCAGACCGCGATCAACGATGGAGCTTCAGATTATCTCTATTTCCACGGTCGTAGACCACCAGAATGATCGGGATAAGTGGGCGATTGCTCGGGCGATGGCGCAGGGTGTCATCGTCGTTGCGGCTATGGGGTAACGATGCGGAAGAGAACGACAGTACCTACGGGCCGCTGGTCTGGGACTGTGTGTGTCTGCGATCGGGACGGATGGTCAGCCGTCGAGTTATTCCTCGGGGTCAAGGAGTCGTCGCCGCGGGTGTGGGTGGTCCGATTAAGGCTCGTGACTACGACACTCGGTGGTGTGAAGGATGTGCAGGCACGTCGTTTGCGACCCGGTTGTGGCTGAGCAGATTGCGTTGGCACGGTCGCGTTGGCCTCAGGCCACCCCTAACCAGATCCCGCAGCTCGTTACCCATAGTGGGTCGAATAATGGGTGGGTGGGATCAGTACACCGGTTATGGTGCTTTGAGCCTGAGGGGTTGCTGGCCAGTGATCCTTCTCAGTATCCCGATGAGAATCCGCTGGCCGATAAGGGCGGCGGCTCCACCCCGACCCGGCTGAGGTGCAGCAGTACCTTGACGGCCTCGTGCCCTTCTTGGATGTGGTCTTCGATGATAGCTACGTGTATCGCGGGGTGATGAAGACGCAGCCGATAATGCTGGATGCCCCGAATGCGCATATTGGTACGAGCCCGGCCTATCACCGGAAGCAGCCAGATGACGCACTCGTCAGACACGCTCCGCCACCCCGCAGTGCTCGCAGGGGTGACGGGGTTCGTCAGATGCACTTGAGTGCCGCGAAGCCGGACGCCCCGGCGACGCGGCACTCACGCCGTTCGCGCGACTCACTTCGCGGCGCGCAGCCGCAGCGAGTTGAGGACCACGAACACCGACGAGCAGGCCATTGCGGCGCTGGCCAGCATGGGGAGAGGAGCCCAGCGATCGCGAGGGCACCATCAACATGCTGTAGAAGAACGCCCAGAACAGGTTCTCCTTGATGATGCGCAGCGTCCGACGCGACACCCGAATTGCGGTCGCCGCCGATGTCAGCGAGGAGTTCATGAGCGTCATGTCCGCGACCCGATGGCCACGTCCGTGCCCGAACCCATCGGCAATACCCAGGCCCTTCTGCGCTCGCCTGCGCGAGGGCGGCCGCGTCGTTCACGCCGTCGCCCACCATCGCGACCGTGCGGTCCCCTCGGCCCTGCAGGTCAGCGACGGTGCCACGCTTGCCGTCGGGCAGGACTCCCGCGATGACGCGCTCGATACCCACCTGGCCCGCGACGTGCGCGGCCGCCGCCCGCCGTCGCCTGTCAGCAGGATCGCCTCGATGCCGAGCTCGCGCAGCTGAGCGATCGCGCCCGCGGAGTGACTCCTTGACCGTCAAAGTCAGCACGACGAGCGCGGCAATATCGCGTGGCCTCGACGCGCTAGGGCACGAGCGCCGAGGCTTGTGCCCCTCCCGCTCGCCCGCGCCCGGGTGGTGCCGGCTGTGGGGGGTACCGGTATCCCCACTGCGCTGTCGCCAGCCGCGGGTGCGCCGTCGGAGGATGCGGCCTCTAGAACGGAGGTAACCGTGCCGTGGTAGCGATGGCGTTCACGACGGCCTCGAGCCTCGTCGCTGCGGGGCGGTGAGCGTGATGCGCGCGGACCTCGGTGCCAGTCGACCTCGGCCTTCACGCTGTCGAGCTTGCCGAGCTTACGCTCGACGCGGCGCACGCAGGACGCGCAGGTCACGCCGCCCACGCTCACGGTGAGCGTTGCGAGGGCAGCTCGGCATCGGGGGCCGGGCAGTGCGACGGGCGCGGCGCCTGCGGCGTGGCGGCTGCTTTACCCGGGGAGGAGGATGCAGCGGAACCCAGGTTCGGCGCAGAGCCGCGACGACCGCGGGAGGCACCCGAGGCCTCGGCCCGCGCACGGCGTCAAGGGAGAGAAGGGCACGCCGATGCCCAGGATGCGAGCCACGACGGGCGGCCGATCAGCAGCTGCCGCGGCGGTGAGGCCGACGACGCCGAGTCCGGGCTGGTTCGCGAACGCCGTCACGGGCTCCAGTGACAGGTCGCGGTCCGATGCACCCGACGGATCGCGGGGCGACCGGGTGCTCTGAGAGGACCCGACTTGAGGCGGCCAGGACAGGGCCGAGGCCCTCGTCCACCTCGGGAGACCTCCTCCGGTGGGAACCGCGACCGACTCGAGGGACATGACGCCCGTCGTCACCGTGCCCGTCTTGTCCAGGCAGCATCGTGTCGATCGAGCGCGTCTGCTCGAGAATTTCCGCGTTCTTGATGAGGATGCCCAGCTGCGAGGCGCGCCCTGACCTGACGAGGGATCGCGGTGGGCGTACAGGCCGGACGCGCACGCGCACGCCACGACGAGAACGGCGACGGCCGCCGTGAACGCAGCCTGCACGCCGCCGCCCGCGAGCAGCCAGCCTCGAGCGTCAGTGCAGGGAAACGAGGATGACGATCGGCACGAACACGCCGGAGATCTGGTCCGCGAGTCGCTGACGGGCGCCTCACCTGCCTCGCCTCGGCGACCATGCGCCCCATCTGCGCGAGCGTCGTGTCTGAGCCGACGCGGCGCGCACCAGCAGGACCCCTGACGTGTTGACGGTCGCGCCCGTCACCGCGTCGCCGGGGGCCGCGTCCACGGGCACGGACTCGCCGGTCAGGAGGGAGGTGTCCAGGGCGGAGGACCCCTCGATGATGATGCCGTCGGTCGCCACCTTCTCGCCCGGGCGCACCGCGAACAGGTCGCCGACCCGAGGACGAGGCGGGCACGACGCTCGGAGCGCTCGCCGGTCGCGGGGTCGACGTCACGAGCGCGTCGCCTTCGCGCCCATGCTCAGCAGCGAACGCAGCGTCGCCCGCGCGGTAGCGTGCGCGCCTCCAGGTAGCGTCCCGTCAGCAGGAACACGACGATCGTGGACGCGACCTCGAAGTAGATCTCCGCGGCCGCGTGCGCTGCGCGCGGGATCAGGCTCGTCTGCATGCGCATGCCGAGCATCCCGGCACCGCCCCACAGGAGTGCCCACCAGCTCCACAGCGTCGAGGAGATGACGCCGAGGGAGACCAGCGTGTCCATCGTCGTCGACCCGTGGCGACCCGCCGCGAAGGCCGCCCGGTGGAAGGGCCAGCGCCCCACGTGACGACCTGGATCGCGATCGCCGCGACGACCCACTGCCACCCCCGTGAACCGCCAGGCGGGCACCATCGACAGAATCGCCGCGAGGATGCCCAGTGGCGCGGAAACGATGAGGCGTCGGAGTACGTCGGCGGCGTGGGCGCGGGTGCCCCCGCCGACCTGGGGATCCGGGGCCGAGGCCGTGGCACTCAGGGGAAGAAGGGCGGCCGCGGGAGTGGTCGTCACGGAGTTGGTGGATACGGGTACTTCCGGGGGTATATATCGGTGAAAAGAGAAACGAGGCCGGAAAGTGCCCCGGCCTCGTCGGTGAGGCGTGGGAACCTCAGAAGTCGCGCGCGATGCCGACCAGCGTGAAGCCAGCCTCGACACCGCGTCGCCCAGCGTCGCATCGTCCAGGGGTGGGTGTCGGTCAGACCGTCACCTTGAGGTGCCGCCCGAGTTATGATCACGTCGACGTTCTTGACGCCGGGATCTCGTCAGCTTTCTTCGCTGACGCTCATCACGCAGTGGCCGCAGGTCAGTGCCGTCGACGGACAGTTCAATGGGTGCGATCGATCTCGGTGGTCATGGTTTCTCCTTGAGGGTTAGGACTTGATGAGGGCGCGGCGATGGCGCGGCCGCCCGTCGACTTTGGCCTGCGCGGCCTCGGTCGGATCTCGCGCGCCGCCGTGACGACGCAGTGGTTCATGGTCTTTGAGCAGGCTGACTCGCGACCGAATCGAGCGCGGACTCGGACGGGCCGAGACCCGCGTGAGGAGTGTCGATGCGCATTTCGCCCGCAGAGATCATGTGCTGCAGGCCGCGCACCTGGCCCTCGATGCGGCGCAGGCGCGCGAGATGATTCTCGGTGCTGCCGGTAGCCGTGTTCGTTGCTCATGGAAATGATGATACCCCTAGGGGTAGGGTGCCGAAGGTGCTGTCGCCAACGAGCGCTGTGGGGGTGGCGACACGCATCTCCCAATGCGGCGCGCCCAGCCCCGGCCCGGCCGTAGGGTGGAGGCGCACAGTGGTGGAGGGGACATGAAGCGACGCTCGCGTCGGCGCTACCGCGCGATCCGCCGTCCCCAGGCCACTCCCTGTCTCTACCTGCGCCCCAAAGTCGCACCCATCTCGCCCGCGGGCTACGGCTCGCCGTCGGCGCCTCGCCGAAATCTCCGCCTTGCTCGCAGGACGCGCACCCGCGCGCGGTCTCTCTCCGACGACATGGGAACCGCGATCAGCGAACAATCGCAGCGCATCTTCTTCGACAACCCCGGCCTCGACACCTCCTCATCCGCTCCTCTCACAGCGTCGCGCGGCGCACCGCGATCGTGGGACGCGCCCGCGCGAGCGGTCGCCGTCGGCGCGACAAGGACGCGCCTGGCCCGCATGCTCGCCCTCATCCCCAGGCGCGGATACGACGCCCTCATGACCGGCATGCTGACGATCGGCACGGCAGTGCGCGCCTGCGCGGCGGCGAGGTCCATGTCGCACCCCTGCGCGACCTGACGCAGACCCCGCGTTCCAGGACCCGCTGCCCGGCCACCCTGAGGCCCAGATCCGCCGCGTCGACGCACCCGCGCTGCTCTCCGACTATGTGCGCCGACATCGACGAGCTTCTACTGGTCGCGCACGATCGGCCCCGCCGTCAAGATCACTCGCGTCGGCGATGGCGAGGCCCGCCGCTGGCTCCTGAGTCTGGTCGGCACCGAGTCCATGACGTGGCGCTCCACGAACAACCCGGCCGACGCCGAGACGAACATCCGACCTGCTGCTCGGCCTCGAAAGCGCGATGAGCGTCGGCGTCGTGCGCGCCCTCCAACGCCGCGATGGAACGCGACGGCGTACCCACCGAGCGGCGAGCGGAGCCTGTCTCACTGCGGCACTCCCAGGGCGACTGCCGCCTCGCCTCCGTCCCCCGCACGAGGCCGGCCAACGTCGTCGGCATCCTATCCACGGCGGACTCGAACTGACGCATCCGCGTGCGCCCGACGTGGTGACCGTGCCGTCTACCACGACCAGGACGTCATGCTCGAGCCTCGATGGTTCTCGCCCGACCGCGCGCGCGACCGGCGCGTCACCGTCGGACGAAGTCCCGTGAGGCCCCTGTACCCGCCCTGCCTCTACTACGCGCACCCTCCTCGACGTACACGGAGACCGTGCGCTCCCCTCGAGCGCAAGGTGCGTGACCCCTGTGGGGTCGGCTGGCCTGGCCAATGGCCGCCCTGCAGGATTTCCTGCCCACCCCGGGCGAGGGCACACCCGCGTCATGCACTATTAGATCTGGCAGGACATCCTGACCCTCCGCCGAGGGCACGTGGGACACGCGTCGCCGTCTTGAGCGCGCCAGCTCACGAACCCACACCTATCCGATCGACTACGCGGTCACGGCCCCCGCCTGCCCCCGCGTCGCCTGAGCCTCGTCGCGCGGGTTTTTCCGCGCCTCCTCCGCCCCTCTCCTCCCTCAGAAAGGACAGGTCATGACCGACCCCAACGCCCCTGCGCGAGGTAGTGCGCCGATGGACGCGTCTCGACCCCTCGTCATCAAGGCGGCCTGCGGGCCTCAGCAGACGGCTCCCGCAGATCGCCGGGCGCGATCGGCGCGCTCGGCGTGGGCGCCTGCGCGGGTATCGCGTGGCGCGCCCTATCCCGACGCGCACTCGGGCGCACTCCCAGCGCTTGTCGACCTGGCGACCGCGGCGCTCGGCGTCCGATTTCCAGAACGCACGCGCACGAGGCCGACTGCAGAGGCCTGCCGCGCCGCGTCGTCCATGTGAGGTCGGCGAAGGCTCGGCTCCTCGTCCCATCGACGTGGTCGTTGCTCGGATGCGCGTCCGAGCGCGAGGTGGCGACACGTGCCCTCGATGCGATCACCCGCGCGACCTGGAACAATCCCGAAATGGCGCTGCTGGTTAGCGGTAAGGCGCCCGAGTCCGTCGCGCTCACGACGAGGTCGCCGGCGACTGAGGCCCCGGCGCGCGTGCACCGACACCGCTGTCGATATGAGTCTCGCCCCGCCGACGAGACGCGCGCTGACGAGCTCGCCGACTGACCACGCGCGCGCCCGAGTGTGACCCCGCCCGAGGCCGTGACCTTTCGCTGGGCCCCGGCCCGTTGAGGTCGGGAAATAATGGAAAGTAGGCGGCGAGGCGCGGACCAATCCGCGCACCTGCCGCCCCAGCCGATAGGGCTCAGGGCCTCAGCGCGCCAGGTGCTCGGGACAAGCCGACGCAAGTCGCGTCATGCGAGGAGACGCTCCTCCACCTCGGGCCGGCATAGACCCAGGCCCGCGATGAACTCACGCATGTCTTCCGCGCTCACCTCGTGCCGCGCGCGTCAGCCTTTGAGACGCTCGTACGGGTTCGCCATGCCGGTCGACGCCCGCGATCGCGGCGGCGCGTATCGCCTCGCTGGACGGCCCTTTGCCGAGCACCGCCCACCCGCATCCAGGTCGCGGGCCATAACGAGCCGCGTCGATCTCGATGCCACGCAGGCCGCGCACCAGGGTTGTCGGTAGGCCAGCGCACCGCGTGCGGCCGAACGCGACGCCCACGTTGCGCTGCGTCGTCGAATCCGTCAGGTCGCGCTGCATGCGGCTGTCACCATGCGTCGCGCCGAGCGAATCCAGCAGCGCGTTCGGGCACTCCCCAGGTTCAGCCTCCGCATTCTCGAAGCGGATCGGCTGACCTTGTGCGGCATCGTCGACGAGCCCGTCGAGCCCTGCGCCGCCAGGTTCTGATGGAAGCAATCCATCGAAATGCAGGTCCACGCGTCCGTCGCCAGGTTGTGGGCGATGCGGGCCTGCGCGCGCCACGTCCGCGTACAGCCCGGCCTGCCAGTCGTGCGACCCGATCTGCGTGGTCAGCGGGTTCCATCGTCAGGCCCAGGCCCCCACGAAGGAACGAGCCAGCGTCGGTCACCCGGCGCCCGGCAACGGACTATCGACGTGCGCGGCCCACGTCCCCGTCGCGCCGTTGATCTCGTGCCCAGGTACCCGGTGGCCTCGACGCGCTGATCCGGCGCGACAGACGGTGCGCGAACACAGCCATCTCCTTGCCGACCGTGACGGGGGTCGCCGCCTCGAAGCCGTGCGTGTGAGCTAGCATCGGGACGGCCGCCCCGGCCTCAGGGCGAGCGCCACGCAGCCGATCCAGGAGCGCGCGGATCGCGGGCAGCCACTACCCGCTCTGGTCGCTGCCGCCTTGATCGTCAGCGCGTACGCCAGGCTGTTGGACGTCCTCGGAGGTGCAGAAGTATGCGGACGACCGCGCAGGACGCAGTAGATCTGTGCTCACCCAGCTTGTCGGAGGCAGCCCTCGAGGTATCGCCGATCAGGTACTCTGACGGCTCTTGACGTCGTGGCGGGTAACCGCCCTCGAACCCGCCCAGGCGCTTGATGTACGTCGCCGCCGAAGTCATCACGCGTGAGGGCGCGCAGGTAGTCGCGCTCGGCGTCGGTCAGCGTGGGTGCGCCCGCAGGACCGAGTTGTCGATGGCAGGAAAAATCAGCCACCGATTTCGACATGGACGCGCGCGCGGTCTCCAGCCCGCCTCGGACAGTAGTTCGCCAGGGGCGCGGCCACCGCGCGGTAACGGCCGTCCAGCGGGCTGAGCGGTTCACCCCCGCCCGCCAGGGTCCGAATAGCCGTGGGCAGTGGAGAACGAGCGTCATCGTGTCGCTCATAATTCTATCTTCCCAGAACGAGGGGCCTTCGACGCCGAGTCCGCTCGGCGGTTCGTGGCGGGTAACGCGCTTTGGGCCTGGGCTGTCGGGTGCGCGCGTGACAGCCCCTGTGTGACGGCCCCGGGCGTATCCAGGGTGCTGGGTGCGGGTGTATCCAGGGGGCGTCGGCAGCTAGGCGGGGGAAAGGAGGGCGTAGCGTGCAAGGACAACAACGCATCGTCCACCGATGGAGTTTCATGATCCCCGATCCCCAGTCCCGGACTGTCCTGCCGCCCACGCCTGTCGAAACGCTACGCGTGGCCATTGCGCGCATCGTGCCCGCAGGGACCGGTGTCGCGTGAGACCCTGAGAACCAACATGGCGAGTGCTCGCCTGCGCGCAGGGCGCTCTCGACCAGATCCAGCAGGCCTCGACCTCGTGCCTGCCTTCGATGAGGAAGCGCAACCACGCCTTGCCCGTAGCTTGCCGCTGAGGCGTCTCCAGCCCGAACTCGCATTGGGAGCGTGGTGATGGCATTCGACCCGGGCGCCGAGACGTCACATAGCACTGGGCATTCAGCGTCGACGTCGACCAACTGTGCGCCGCACACGCGTTATCACCGGCGAGGAACGATGGCGATCGTTCCAGCCCGGCTCGCTCGACGCCGCCCTCGGTGAGGCGGAGGCGGTGTCCGGCCCGTCCCGAGGCCCTCTGCGCACCTGCTTCCGCGATCACGGGGCCTGTTCGCCCTAGATACTCGAGGCGATCGACGCTGCGGTGGAAACCGCAGGACGTGGCCCTCACCATGCGCATCGCCGAATCCGGATCATCCTCGTGGGAGCTCGTCCTGGCAGTTCGATGGGCCTGCAGCCGAGCGCGTCGGGCCTCGGAATGATGATAGGGCTTGAGGGCTCGCTGTTGCCGGTGCCTCGGCGCTTCATCACGGGGCCCAGGACCTGCTCGGTGCGCGCTGGGCCTTTCGCACCACCTCATGCCCGGTCTATCGGTGCTGGGGAGAGAGACCTGTGACACCGTGATCGACGACTTCTTCACATACCACTCGGACGGTCTCGCTCGCTTCCAACGCGATTCGGCAGGTTCGCCCTGGACGTCAACCTCGCCTGTCTAGGGTCGTAGCTGCGCTGTCGGGCTGGAGTCGCCGAGATCTCAACTCGACGTTCACGCAATCAGCGTCTGTGGTGGCTGCAATCGCCGCGTTCTTCCTGCGTACTCGGGCTGTTGATTTCAACGTGGCCACGGGAGAGTCAGCTGCGGATCGTCAGCAAGGCGCGGACGGCATGACGCCTGCATTCGCTGCAACCGCCTCCTCCGGACTCGGCCCCATGCACTCGAGTGCCCTCGACGCGCGCACCCAGTCCGCGCTCGAGGCAACGCCCGCAGCGGCCTCGACACCTGACTCGGCACAGGCGTCACCACTAGCGCCGACGCCATCGAACACATCACGCAGATGCACGGCGGAGACGCAGACAACGGCGAGATCGCGATCGAAGAACACGTGACGGTCGGGATGATGGGGAGAGGATCCGCCCGGACCAGTCGATAACCGGGGCACACAGTCCTTCGCCATCGGGCAGTCAGGCCCCAGGACATGACCACCAACCTGCAGGGCGTGCCGGATGAGCTCCGACCAGCCTGTCGCCACTCAGCGAAGCCGCGAACGCGGCGGGCATCGCGCCGGGCGAGGCCGTCGAATCGCCGGACACCACAGGGAGTGTGCATCATGGCGGCTCCAAGATGGCTGCGGACCTTCCGTGCGCGCCCGCTACAACGTCGTTCCGTCGTCACCGCCGGTCTCGCCACACGGCGACGATTGCGCCCAGCGATGCGTCCTCGTCGCACGAAAACCCGCGCGACACCGTTGCCTACTGATGGAAACGCCACGCGTGGGGACAACGTCATGACCGTCATGTTCCGCGACTACGAGGCGCGTGCCACGCCGACGATGCCGTGCCCTGCTCTCGCACAGCGCGCCCTGTACGTCGATGAAATCCGAGCACTGATGCGGCCCACACCGTCCGGCGGCCTCGGAGCTCTGGCAGCCGCCGGAGGCCAGGCGCACCCAGGCGCCTCGGCCTGACCCACAACACGCAGACCACCGTCCACCACTATCAAACGAGGCGCATCACCCAGGTGATACGCCCCGAGAAAGAGACCTGGGACACTCAGTCCTGTCCTGTCCTTATCCCGCAGGATGCCTGAGACAAGCGCGCAGACACCACGGAGGCGATGGAACGTGCCCGCCAGGCATCGACCAGAAGCCACCCGTCTTCATGCGAACCCGAGCGATGTGGACAGCCAGCCCGTCAGCTGTGAGAACAGGAGAGAGCCTCGTCACCAGGGCGAGCCAGACCGAAAGCAGAGGAGGTACATGAACGCCAGAGCCGTCACGATCGGCTTAACATCGATCGAGTTCACCGCCGGAACACCAGGCGACGACGCATGCCACAATCACGGCCTCCGACGCCGACGAAGAGTCGATCGAAATCGACGACACCACGTGATCGTAGACCCATGCCAGGCTTACCATCGTGGCCAACAAACGCAATGAAATCCATTCTTTCATTCTGCTCAGTGAGCGACGATGTTTGCACGGTCCAGTCCCACGGGATAGGACTACTACGCATGACCAACCCGGCATCTCGTCCCGCCGTCGCCGCCTCTGCTGCGCTCACGTGTCGCCAGCGGGCACGGGCACCCGCGCCGTCAAGATCTCCTCGAATCGAAATGCCGAGCGCGCCCCAGCCCTGGCTGTACTCGAGGCGATCGCCCGCGAAATCGAGACGACTCGCAACCGCTACTCCGACCTCCACGGCAGCGCTGCGCGAGGGCCTCGTAGCGCTTTCAGCGTCGGCGCCGACCAGGTGTGCGTGCTATGCGTCCTCGGCGATCCTCGCGCCGCACTGTCCGCCGTCTGCCAGACCCGGCAGCCAGGTTGTCTTCCCCTGGCGCTCTTCGAGTCCCACCCGATCGCCATCCTTCCGTGGAGGCGACAGTGCCCGTCGAGCCCTCCTGACGCAACCGACGACCTCGACGCGATGCGCGCAGCCATCACGCCCGATACCGTCGCCGTCATCGTCTGCTCGCCCAACAACCCGACCGGCCCCGCCCTCACCTCACGAGGAGATCGCGGCATTGTCAAGCCGACGTCCCGACGACGTCAGCGATCATCGTCGTGACGAGGCCTACATCGACTCTGCCGCGACCAAGCCCGGCGGCACCGCGGTCCCTCATCGAAGCACCACCCCAACGCTGGCACGTCATGCGCATACCTTTCTCTCCAAGGCTCACGCCCCTGGCTTATGCTGTGCGCGCGTCGGCTACGCCATCGGTGATCCCGAGGTGATCGGCGCGATCCAGGCCCTCCTCGTCCCCTTCGGCGTCAGCCTCGCTCGCCCCTCGCCGCGGCCTCGCCTCTCCCTGAAGGACGCCGAGGGCGTCCAGCGCGCCGTCGCAGAGATCGTCGCCGAACGTGAGCGCACCATCCCGGCGCTGCGAGCACCCGGCACGAGCATCCCGGGACAGCAGCCGTCGAATCCTCTACTTTCGATCCGAGGCGACGTCTACGGCCTCGTCGAAGCGGCTGCGCGCGCGTCGGCCCCATCGTGCGTCCTTCCGCGGGCGTGCGAGGCGGTCGGTCTCGCAGCGAGCAGAACGACCTGTTCCCGTCTGTGGCCACTGAATCGAGCATAGCGAGGCACTGCGGGCATCGAGCGCAGCATGAGCTCGTTTGCCGCGCGCCCGACGAAACTGACGCGACCATGCGATTCGCATCGCGCCGCGACGACGGACCAGCAGCGAGGCAATGAGGCAGGCGACCAGCCGAGTCATGGAAACCCGCTGAGCTTTGGGGGAGAAGGGCGCGCGCGGGTCCGGCTGAGCGTCGAAGCATCACCCACGCGCGCGCAGTCAGGCACGCCTCCAGCTACGAGGTGACGGGCCAGATCGCCAGCGCACCGAATCACTACGCGCGCCACGGTTGCCAGCACAGCGTGAACGCTGCGCAGCAGCGTGGAACCCATCGCCCAGCGCGGATCCTTACGACCGCGGATCATCGAACGAACAGGGAACCGTGCCGATGTAGTGCAGGCCGAACGCGGCGCACGTCGCCCACGCCGCCTCGAGCGTCACTGCAGCCGGTGCGAACCGTCCGCTGTCGCCAGCGAGAACGCCACGGGGCTCGATGATACGTTTGCCTGCCAGGACGCCGCGCGTTGGCACCAGGAGGCGCCTCGCGGCCCTTCCACACGAGAGGTGTAGAGTGCCGACGAGGCGAGGGGCGCGAAAGCAATCGCCCACCACAGGTGCGCTGGAGGGCGCAGGGCCAGGAGGGTGGCGCCTGGGAGCGCCATGCAGCACGCCGTAGGTGATGTGACCGCGAGCGATGCAGCCGCGGCAGCTTGGCGGGCGTCCACCCACAGGCACACGGCCGAGAACAACATCTGGAAGGCCACCGCCCACGCCACAGCATGAGGACGACCGTCCAGGAGAAGGACAGTGCCCACCCGGAGCAGCGGCGGGAAAGCCATCATCGCCATGCGCGCCGTGCTGGTCGGAGATCCAGCCGTCGCGCAAGCTTTGACGCATGCGTTGCGTGGTGGCGCTTCGGGCGCCTCAGGCCCCTGCGCAAGGATTGCGACGCCATCCGCGGTGCGTTCGCGTTGTGTGAGTCTCGCGGCGCCGCAACTCCGCATAGCCTTAGGCTTAGTGAAGCACGCCTGTGAGGCTCAACACCGGAGGGCCGCCACGTGAGACCGCAAGGGATTAATTCGAATAGCGGGTGACATGGGGCGTCCACATCAGACGCAGTGACAACTCAATCTCCTCTCTTCCTCGGAAGACCGCAGCGCGCGCATCGCCGCGTCACGGTCTTTCCCCTGCTGATCCTGGCGGCCTTCGCGATCGCCATGATCACGCCCGACACCTTCAAGCCGCTGGCTCCGGTGTCAGCTGGGCCCTCGCGTCATCATGTTCGGCATGGCCTGACCCTGACGATTCCCGACGGGCTCATCGTAAAGCGTCCGCTACCCGTTCTCGTGGGCGTTGTCGCGCAGTACCTCATCATGCCCTCGTCGGCTGGGCCCTGCGCTACGTGTTCCGTCTGCCCAACGAGGTTGCGGTTGGTGTCATCCTCGTCGGATGCGCCCGTGGTACACGCCTCCAACGTGATTCTATCTGGCGAAGGCAGACGTCGCCCTGTCGGTCACCACTGACTCGATCTCGGCGCTGCTCGCACCGCTCATGACGCCGCTGCTTTACCGCCTGGCTGGGGGTCGCGCATGCCCGGTGAACGGCGCGGCGATGGCGCAGAACATCCTGCTCATGGTCCTCGCACCCGTGCTCGGCGGTTTTGCCGTTCGCTTCATTGCGGGCAGTAGCATGTGAAAAGGTCCCGATTCTGCTGGATCTCGGTGCTGGGCACTCTGCCATTGCTGCTGGTTGTCGTCGGGCTCGGTCGACAAGATCCTGACCTCCGGCGCCCATCATCGCGGTCGTCATCTGCCCAACCTGCTCGGCTACCTCTCACCTGGCTGGACGCGTCGGCCGAGGCTCGGACAAGCCTCGTGCACGACTGCAATCGAGCTGGCATGCAGAACTCGGCGCTGGCTGCGACGCTGGCGAAGACCCACTTTGCTCACTCCGAGACCGCGCTCCCGCCGCCGTTTTTCCGTGTGGCACAAACCTGCTCCGGCGCGCTGCTGGCAGCTCTTCCGTCGCTGGAAGAACGGCGGCCAGGCCTGAATAGACGAGGGCCGGGGCGGGGTGATCGTTCATCCACACCTCGGCGCGCGCTCGCACGAACTAGAACGTAAGGAGGGGCGGCCCATAGCCGCCCCTCCTGCGTTGCCTGCGAGTCGTGGTTGCTCACTTGTCCACGTTACTGTGCTGGTGTGCGTCTCTGGTGCGAGCTCGCGTTCCGGATCGCGTTCATGTACTCGGCGATCTTACTGAGGTCGTTCTCGGACGTAGACGGCCTTGATCTGGTCGGTCGGTCGTGAGCGTCCTGGCAAGATTATCGACGGCGTTCTTCACTGCAGTGTTCGAGATGGAGCTGGAGGCCGACTTTGTACCGCGTCGGTAAGGGCCTGCCATGCCTCCACGGCCTTCTGAAGGGTCGATGGTCGTGACCCGCTGGCTGGCCTCGGCACCGGACGCGGCTCGCTATGGAGTGGCCAGCCTCATGCAAGCGTCGGACGTGGACTCATCGGAGGAATCGGGGGCTGCCTGGGTGGAGCTGCCGCGCTCGCACGTGATTTAAGAGGGTACATGATGCCTGTTGACCGTCTGTTGCGTCGGTTTGTGCGCGTCTGCATGTTCTAGCCTTCCACGTGAGCAGAGTCATGCTGTGACCGTTGAGTCAGGTTCTCGAGGCCGATAGGCCTCGAAGAGCATCCACTTTTCAACACGCCAAGGAGCAATCAAATGAAGCCGCATCGCCGCCGCAATCCCGTGACCTTCTCCCCTCGGCATGGCTGCCTGCGGGTCTCAGTCGAAGGCTGACGCCTGCAAGCTGCTGAGAAGCCTCTTGAAGCGAGCCTCGCCCCTGATGGAACCGCGAGGCTGGTGACATGGCAGCGTTGGAGATACCACGCCACGTCGCTCCACCTACGAGGAAGCCTCAAGAAGATCACCAATAAAGACATGGGAGTCCGTCGATCAGTTGCGGCTGCATGGCGCGCTGCCGCCGACAACTCGGGTGTTCTGAAGATGGATCCGATGAATATGGACGTCCAGAGCTCGAGGAGTACCAGAAGATCATGAAGATCTGAACGCGAAGCGACGAGCTGTTCGACAAGTGCGAATTCAAGCACGATTCGTGTCTCAGAATCGGATATGGCGGTGAGGGGCGGCCCATTGCGCCGCTTCCGCGTCCTGCGGGCGCGTTACTCATGTGCGCATGTTGCTCTTGTGGAGCGTGACCTCGTGTGAGCGCAGGGCCGCCACCCTTGTGCGTGCCCGTCGGAGCCGCCCACCTCGGTGCATGTTCGGCGTAGCTGTCAAGCGCCGTCGTCATTCGTGCAGCGGATGTAAAAATGCACGCATGTTCGTTAACCGCGAGGTAATCAGTGACATGCGATATGATTCTGCGGGTACCCACTCTACAATACCTCGAGCGAGTAACCCTCAGAAAAAGCGTCTTCTGAGCGGCCGCCTCGTCGCACTGCCGCCCCTGAGCCTGGCGCGCCTGTGGTACAGTCCACAGGATGCCTGCCAGATCATCGACGACAAGGCCATCAAGGCAGTTGATGGCCTGGATCCGAGCAACACGGAAGACATGGTTCAGGGCATGACCAACGTTGCGACTGTCCTGAAGTCTGACGAGATCACCAACACGGGAAGTGAAGGCTGCTGCGGTGGCTGCGGGCGATAGTGCTCAGCCTCGCCGATTTCGCCAAGACGGTGGGAGGTGAGCCTTCGGCAGACCAGATGAGCGAGGCTGCGGACCCGCACGACCTTCACGACGTCGATGTCGTCGCTCGAAACTGGTAAAGCGCGCTGACGCGTACCATCAGATTGTGCATGCCGCGTGTGGTTGAGGCGTGAGGGTGGCCTTCGCGCACCCTCACTTCATCTTGACGGGCTGTCGTGTTTGCCAGAGCGTCACTTACCGGTGCACACCGTCTGAAGATTGTTCATCGACTCCAGGTACTCTGACGTCGCTGACAGAATCCGGGAGCGCTGCTCGGCCGTCGGCTGATCGTCGTACGCCTTGGTCGCGTCGAGGAGCTTCGCAGCGCCGTCCGCCAGCTTGTTTTGCCGCCACCTTGACATCGGGGTTGGTGATCTCGTCGGACTTCATGATGTCAATGAAGTTGACAGCGTCTTGATGACCGAGGCCTTGTCCTTCTCGTTCAGGCTCGAAGAGATAGCGTTGCCTGTCGTCGAGAATGGCGCAGGCCTCCTCTTCGTCTGGCTCGACTTCGAAGGCCTCGACGCGGAGGGCGATGCCTGTGTAGGCGTGCTGGTCGGCTCCGCGAAGGCGCGGACGAGGACGACTGCGAGGATGTCGGGTTGTCAGTCTTGATCTGCACGCGACACTGCTGAGGCAGCAGAGTGATGATGAGAGGGCGGCTGTAGCCAGACGACGCTTCATGGGAGTTCTTGAAATGTTGAAAGTGCTACGTTCTTGCTCAGTCTAACCCCAAAAGCATAAACATATATATCGGTCAGTGAGGTCGAGTTAAGGCGGGAAAATCGGAGGTAACCGGACTTTTGTATCGGCGTATTGCCCTCGTTAGCGACGAGGCCGCTGCATGGACCGTCAATCTGTTTGCGTCCGTGGTCTGTGCTTGCCCCGGGTGTTGGATTCGTGTCTGGTGTCTGCATGCTCGGGTGCTGGGCGTGCTGCGCTCCGTTGGCGTTGGTCGTGGTTACCGTCCGCCAATGTCGAGTGGCCGCTGTTCTTTGCGTCGGTCCCTCCATGTCACGTCAGTCACTGGTACGTCAGCCATTGCGACGGTGGTCACTGGCGTGTGGTACCTGAGCCTCGCTGTCGGACGCTGCCGTGCCCAACGCCGGGGGTGGTGGCCGTTTTGCAGCATTAGGGGCGCTCTGACGGCGTGTCGTGCGTGTCGTGGTTCTTATGATGCACCTCCGCTTGGCGGCAGCGCGGCTGCGGTTTGCGAGGTGGGCCCGCGCGAAGTGCGACCCAGTGGGCAAAAGATCCCAAAATGGACGGTTTTGAGCTGAATGGGACTGCACTTTGGCGGATTCGGTGTCAGTCGTGGCGTGTTGTTCGTACGCGGACCTTTGAATATGCGTGTTACACCTTTGATGCGCAGCTAAACCCTACTGGTGGCATGGTGGGCAGTCCGCCCAGGCCACCACCTATCGGGTTAACGTGCGCATTGAAGGGCTGAGGTCACCACCTATCGGGCACGCGCAGGTCATCGAGCCCGCGTGCGAGTCGCTGGGCCCACGTCGCGCTGATCGGCCTCATGTATCGGGCCTGTGGGGGTGCTCCCACTCACGATGAAACAACCACCTTCAACACAGACTCTCCCGCACCAGTAAGCCGAAAAGTCACCCTCCCAGCAACACGATTTGTCCATCCTCATAGTTGGCCCCAACCAGACCAAAACACCGACTTTCCCGCACCAGAAAGCCGAAAGTCACGCTATCAGCAACACGTAGTGTCCTATAACGCGAATCGGATATAAGCGGAGGAGGGGCGGCCCATCGGGCCGCCCTCCGCGCGATGCACGCTACGTCAGGGCGACCAGCGCATGAGCTGCACGTGTGAAGAGCTCGGTCTGGTGGGTGTTGAGCTGCTCGAAGGACGCCTGGAGGTCCTGGATCTTCTCCTCGTCCGCGTTCGCGGATCCGCGGACAGGGCCTGAGCCTTCTCGGCGACGGTGCGCCAGTCGGCCGCGACCTGATCGACAGAGCCTTCACCTCCGAGTTGGTGATCTTCGCGGAAGCCGTCTCGCAGGCTTCGGCGAGCTGTGAACGATTCGCCCGTTCTCCGCCTCGCCCAGACGTGCGTTGACGAGGGCGACGCCTTTCTCTGCGGGGCCGGAAAGTTCCTCGCAGGCGGAGGTCTTCGATGCGATGGAACAGCCGGTCATGCCGAGGGGCAGAGGGCGCCGACGAGTGCGGCAACGATGGCGCTCATGGAGGACTCTCGTGATGGCGGATGCCCTCGTAGTCTAACCAGGGTCCGTCGTTGCAGTAATCCGATTGAAAGCCGGACTTGGTAGACAAAAATCGCCGACCAAACGGTCCCGGCGATTACCGGTCGAGGTGGTGGATTTGAACCCACGGCCCTCTTCGTCCCGAACGAAGCGCGCTACTGCTGCGCCACACCGGTGCCGTTCGAGTATAGCTCTTACCGCCGATATTCCCAAACGGAGATCAAGCAAGCGTGTAGGTGTGTCCCACGCCGCATCGAACTGTCCGGGTGACAGCTACGTCGTAAGAAAGACGACTGGACGACAGGCGTGGTTAGGCCGGGCACGTGGATGAGCGACGCCCGGGCGAGTGGCGATGCGGACCTTCGCGTAGGGGACGCCCAGGCCAGCGGACACGTGCAGCCAGGCGTCGATCCGTCCGGTGCCTGCCAGCGCTTCAGACCCTTCGCGTAGGGGCGCGAAATATCGCACTGTGATGATTGCGCCGACCCTCGAATACCGATTCACATCGGCGAAACGACCCTGCGAGGATCAGGTCAGCACCCGTCGAGGTAGCGCGGGATGCCACGGGTGTACGGCGCGTGGGTCACCCCCAGGCGCAAGACACCGGCGCCGCCCTAAGACGCGGCCGGGGCCCCCAGGCGATCACGGTGACTGCGCGTCATCCGTGCCCAGGAGCGAGACTGTGCCCGTCGGCAGACGGAAGTGTCCCGGACGCGTTCGACAGGTCCACCTGGCCTGGCGCATCTGACGCACCATCGGCAGGTAAGGAAGATCGAACGACGCGCGCCGGGTGCGGCTTCGAACGGGACAAGTAGCGGCTCCACCGCCTCGGAATCGGCGAATAGTAGTCATTGGAACCGAGCACGAAAGCGCCCGATAGGACAAGAACGGGCGGTATGCGTCCATCACCATGTCCAGAGCGTCCACGGACCCGAAGTTATCGCCGGTCGCCCACGACCATGTCGAAGCGCTCCGAGGCGGCCACGTCGGACAGGAAGCGCTGCAGAAACCCTGGCCCGCGAATAGGTGCAGATCCGCAATCTGCAGGATTCGAACTCGACGCGTGCGCGGACCGGGACCTCGTAGCGTCGCAGGATCGGCATGGTGCGCTCGATCGAACCTCAGGCCAGCGGCGGCGCCGCCCGCCGCCAGCCCGGCAAGCCCCAGCCCACCGACGACCGCACCGGCGGTGCGGGAGGCCACTGGCCTCGTCAGGCGGGATAGGCGGCCTCCTGGCTGTACTGCAGCAATACGTAACTG
>BNJV01002512.1_pt1 | contig 52863 bp, 98 predicted proteins | sample 8540591 | NCBI WGS metagenome assembly BNJV01 (sample SAMD00202457, study PRJDB9452) | human saliva metagenome | host: Homo sapiens | reverse complement strand
TCACCGGGTGTCCCGGGTCAACAAGTCGGCGTGGCCGCGACGAGATTATGATGCATAACCCCAAGGTGGCATTCAGATATTCGGCGGTGATATCCAGCCTGGACGAGTTATTGCCGTGCGAAAACCTCGCCCTACGCAGACGCGGTGCTCCGGCGGACCCGGCGGCCGACGGACTCTTTTCGGTGGATATCCGGGCGGAGATCGTAGCGACGAGACCGAACATCGTTTTCGGCCGGCGAACTCCTGTGGATCGCCCACAGCCTCCAGGCAGAATAAAGCGGCTGGGGATCGCCTCGGTTTTGCCGGGTTTGAAATCGCCGACGAGCATGCGGGGTACCGGCGGTGACGATCACTACCGCCGCCCTGGCCGCCCGCTTTTGCGACGCTGGGCGCCGCGATATAGTGACGAGTCACCCATAATTCCAGGAAGAGGGCGCAAGGGCCGCGGTGGTGATGAGGACCATGGCAACGCAACTGTGGGTGATACAGTCGTTCGACCAGGAGAGAATCTTCGCCACCCGGGGTTCAGCGATGGACGAATAGCTGCTGCACTTGCAGACGCGCCGGGGCACCGTTCACGCCGGTGACGTGGGCGTGGTTACGGGTGAGCCACCACATGTGGGTCATGACGAGGGGTGCTGGTGGGGAGACGAAGAGTTTGTTTTCGATGGGGTGTTTGCCGCGACCGCGGAAGGCGGCGAGCCACGGCAGAGGGGCGGCGAGCGCCGGACCGATGAACACGTAGGTAACGATCTGGCCTTTGATGGTGATGGAGCTCAGGAATGAGGTGGAGCCGGAATCGTTGCGGATGTCGGCCATGACGTAATATTTGCCGTCGACCTGCTTCAGGGTGATGGTGTGGGCGTCGCTCAGGTTCCCGGGGGTGGGTTTGCCGTCTTTGCCGCCCTCGGTGAGGGTGGTGGTGATGGTGGCGATGACGAAGGCACTACCGATCGGGTTGGGGGTGGCTTGGGTGATGGTGACGTCGCTTTTTGCGACCGCGAACCAGGTGCCATCGGCGAGGAGTTCGTCACGGATTTTCAGGTTTTCGCGCTCCACCTGGGTGAAGGTGTCCCGGCCGGCGGGGGTTCCGACGATTCTGCTGCTGGAGCTGAGGCACCGGGAGAGGTGCAGCTGGTGTTGGTCCATTGGGCGTCGAGGACGCTTTGGTATGTTTTGACGGCGGTGGTGATGGCGGCGTTATCGGTGGTGGCGGACTGTGGCGCTGCGGTAGCCGTCGATAAGCTACAGGCGTAGCACATCAGAATGAGCCCACATAAAGGCAGAGGATTTTTGTGCTTCAGTTGGTGCCCCTTTAACCGCGTTGCGTAATGAAATAACGCAGGATTTTTGCGTTCAGCGATGAGGGATCACGAGGGCCGACAAGAAAAACAACGCTATGGCGAATCTGCTATGGTAGTGCATTCGTAGGGATCAATGAGGCGTTGCACACTGGTGTCCAGCATGTTGGGGTAGCCGTAGTTGCAGGAAACCTTGTCGCCGTAGCCGTGGGTGGTGTAGGCGTCGCCAACATGGATCCACAGCATGAGAAATGTCATGATGCCGGCGCTGACAAAAGAGACCCGTAAGCGGGTGGCAATGGAGTCTCTGAGGCGGGTGGGGTCGTCGGTGACCCAGGGGAGAACCGCCGCCACAACAACGAGCACAAAGAACACGTACATGACGATTTGTCCTTCGATCGATGCCCTGAGCCATGCCGATTCTCTTTTCCTTGTCGCTCCCTTATGAGGGTTTAAGTCAGCTAGAAGATACCTCAACGCTACCGCACCCAAAAATTCGGGGGTAGGTTAACAAACAAAAAGAAAAAATGTGCGGGCGGCGGCTTTTAAAGAAATATGCGCATGCTAGCACGATCTCTAACGGAAATATTAGTTGCGGTTTTGGCGTCATTCGCCGCGGGCGAGGTTTTACCCCTCCCGCACCGTTCCCGCTTGACGACGCCCGACGGCGCGGAAATCCGTGACCCCAGGATACTTCGGTGGGAATAATTTCATGAATCACCCCGACACGCCGATGTAACGAATTGCACTTATACTAAATCTGGATTGAAACTCGGGGAACAAACCCACCCATACCACAAGATATGGGATTAATAATATTTCATCTATACATATGTAGTGGTTTGCGGGTGTTGATCCGGTAATCTTATTCACCATGCAGAGTTACGACCATTCCAGCATCACCGAATACTTTATCCCACGCCGATTGGCGCATTAACGCCAACGCCAACCAGGACTTTTCCCTCGGTGGTCTGATCCTCAACACCTCCGGCAAGGCCATAGCCAACTATTGGCTTGACCAAGTATTCTCCCCGAAGCGGGGGCAGGCACACCGGGACGGTGACATCCCACATCCACGACCTTGACATGCTCTCTGGATATTGCGCCGGCTGGTCGCTCCGCCAACTCATCGAAGAAGGATTCGGGGGGCGTCCCAACACAGTCTCCTCCGCCCCGCCGAAGCATTTTAAGCTCCGCCTGCGGCCAGGTGGTGAACTTCCTCGGTACTCTGCAAAACGAATGGGCTGGGGCGCAAGCCTTTAGCTCCTTCGACACCTACATGGCGCCCTTCGTCCGCATCGACCAACTCACCTTCGAACAGGTGTACCAGGTGTTGCAGGAGTTTGTGTTTAACCTCAACGTTCCCTCCCGGTGGGGCACCCAAACCCCCTTCACTAACCTCACCTTGACTGGACCTGCCCAGCGGACCTCCGCGACCACACCCCCATCATCGGCGGGGAAATCATGGACTTCTACTACGGCGACCTCACAGCCCGAAATGGACCTCATCAACCGGGCATTCCTGGCAGTCCTCGCCGAAGGCGACTCCGACGGCAGACCCTTCACCTTCCCCATCCCCACCTACAACATCACCAAGGACTTCGACTGGGACTCCCCCAACACCGAAGCCCTCTTCGACATGACCGCGCAATACGGTCTCCCCTACTTCCAAAACTTCATCAACTCCGACCTGGACCCGGGCATGATCCGCTCCATGTGCTGCCGCCTCCAGCTTGACCTGCGGGAGCTTCTCAAACGTGGCAATGGGCTCTTCGGCTCCGCGGAACTCACCGGCTCCATTGGGGTGGTCACCCTCAACTGTGCCCGACTCGGCTACCAATACGCCAGCGCGACGAAGCCGGACTCCTGGCCGCCGTCGACAACCTGGTGGCACTGGGGGTGGACACGCTGGAACGCCGGCGGTCGTTCGTCACCGAACAATTACGCAACGGCCTCTACCCCTATACGCGACGGTGGCTGCCCAGCCTGGACAATCACTTTTCCACGATCGGCGTGAACGGCTGCAACGAAATGGTGCGGAACTTCACCCACGACGCCTACGACATCACCGACCCCGGGGCAAAGCCCTCGCCGCCCGACTGCTCGACCACATCAATAGCCTCATACGTCGCCGCACAGGAACAAACCGGACACCTGTTCAACCTGGAGGCCACCCCAGCGGAAGGCACCACCTACCGGTTCGCCAAGGAAGACCGCAAACGATTCCCCGACATCATCCACGCCGGATCCGAGCGGGAACCTACTACGCCAACTCCTCCCAACTGCCGGTCGCCCACACCCCAGACCCTTCGCGCGCCCTCGAACACCAGGAAGAACTGCAAAGCAAATACACCGGTGGCACGGTCCTCCACCTGTACATGGGGTCGGCCATGTCCGACAGCAAGGCCTGCGCCAAACTCGTGCGCCGCGCCCTGAAAACTTCCACCTGCCATACATCACCATCACCCCAACGTTCTCTATCTGCCCAGAACACGGCTATATTTCCGGGGAACACCCACTGCCCGCACTGCGACCAAACCACCGAAATGTGGACCCGGGTCATGGGCTACTTCCGCCGGTCAGCTTCAACATCGGGAAAAAGGCGAATTCCATGCAGCGTCAGTACTTTAGCGAAACCTACGTGTAACCGCAGCCAGGTTGGGGCTCACACGCTGCCGGTTGCGGGAATCATTCCATTCTCCGCCACCGACTGGCTAGCAATATCACCATCACCATCTTCACCCAGGGTTGCCCGCTGCGCTGCGTCTACCGCCATAATCCCAGCTTGCAGGCGTTCGGCGCCGGCAGTCACGATTTTGCGGAGGCGCTTGCGTTAGCCGTCAACGAGGCGATCGCTTATCGACGGCGTGGTGATCTCCGGCGGCGAACCCACCGCCGTCCCCGGGCTTGCCGACGCCATTGCCGCGGTGCACGAAACCACCGGCCTACCAGTGGGATTGCACACCTGCGGCTATAGCCCGGCGCGAATCGGCCGGCTCCTGGAGCGTGCGGAAAGCACCCGGACTGGGTGGGTCTGGACATTAGGGCCCTCCCTCGGCACATGCCGGAAGTGACCGGGTGCGCGGCCACCGTGAGCGGTCGGGTGTGGGACAGCCTGCACCTTCTTGTCGACGCCGGCGTGGACCTACAGCTGCGAACCACCCTGTGGCGGGACTCGATCATCTCCCAACACCTGCCCGAACTCCAACACCTGGTATCCGAACAAGGATTCGACCTCGGTGATCCAGCAGGCCCGGGCCGCCGACGGCAGCCCATTCCAGCTGGTGTAATGAGTACCGACATTAGGGTGGGAAAGGTGGTGGTGTGTTGATCTGGATGCGTTGGGAGTAGGGAGGAGCGAGGGATGCGTGGAGGGAGCGGCGTCGCCGCATAGAAGCGAGTGGTGCCGCACAGGGATGCTTTGTTGGAACCTAAAACCCGAAGAAACGTGGGCAGGGTTTTTGAAAGACCTGGGGCAGGGGCTCAGCCAGCCCGCTTGATGCTGATACCGATTTCGACGATGCTAGCCATCGGCGGATCAAACACCATCAAGCGCCCTGCCCCGCTCAGGAAGTATTACGTATGGGAGGGAGTTAGCGGAAAAAGCGTGGGAGGAGGGAGTGTGGGCAGGAATAAGGATCATGGGAGCGTGGAGGATTGTCAGTAGCAGAATTTTTGCCCCATAATTCGGCCATAAATTCTAGATTCCAGAGCGAAAATTGGCCCATTTTTGAGAATCATGCTATGAAAGACCCAGCTCATTCAGGTATTCTCCGCGCACGCGAGGTAGTTCCCATCTTATTGTGAGCCGTGAATCCATGGCCCGGTATTCTCCGCGTACGCGAGGTAGTTTCCCACCCCGGCTCCGGTAAAAACTCTTATGGCGATGTATTCTCCGCGTACGCGGAGGTAGTTCCGATTTTGCTGGGGTGTCAATCCTGGCGCGTATTCTCCGCGTACGCGGAGGTAGTTCCGTCTTAAACAGCGTTTGCCCAGGCGGGCAGGTGTATTCTCCGCGTACGCGGAGGTAGTTCACCCAATGACCGCCTGACTATAATCAGGGTATGACAGAATACAATCCCCTAAAAATGCTCACAAGTGAGCTCACCCGAAAAAATATGAGCCGTACCCAAACCACCTCATTCACCAAAACCCCACACCCTCAGCGGACCCGCCGGTAGACAAACACCTACTATTGTTGGACACCTACGCCGCCTACCGGGCCCCTCATGCACGACATCGCCAACGAACAATTAGACAACCTGCAAGAAAGCGAAACCGTCGACGAATTGAAAAACGGCTCAGTGCGCGTCCGCAGTGTTCTACACTGCCGCGATGGAGGAAGTCGACCGGGCAACCCGCGGCCTTGAATACGCGGCAGCAAACCCGTCAGACAGTGACTTGGAAGCAGGTCTCACCCCCGGACCTCATGAAACAGGCAAGACTGAACCAGTTCGTGATTGAACAACAAATCCCCTCCGGTAACCCTCACCTACGCGGGGGGCAGAAATGGTGAAAAAGCAGAAAAACTACACAGGCTGTTCATCGTCCAACAAGTGCCTGAATGATGAAACCTGGGAAGCCGTAGCCGCCGCCTCTCTCGTCGCCCTCCAATACATTGCCTGCTGCTACATTACCCCTGCGGAAAAATAGGAAAAAGCAAATGCACCGAAACCATCAGCCCCAAACTTTTGGACATGACCCACATGTTCATCGCCACCTATGGCAAAATCCCATCAAAACCACGACGAAGTCAGGGGTGGAAACGTTCAAATTCGTCATCAAAAAACGGGCACGTGGGTGGGTATGCTCCGAAGGCTACGCCACCCCAAATGTGACTGAGCTTACCAAACTCACTGACATGCTCCTCCCCGTCACGCGGTAACGGTGAACAAAAACTCGAAACAAACCAGTGGACGCACCCCACAATCGCGTACATGCCAGAAGAACGTATTCTCCGCGTACGCGGAGGTAGTTCTGCGCTGAGACAACCTGAATACAATAGGCAACTAGTATTCTCCGCGTACGCGGAGGTAGTTCCCTACAATCTGGATAGATGTGGTGCCGAGGGCGTGTATTCTCCGCGTACGCGGAGGTAGTTCCCAGTTTGATGAAATATCATGGGCGATTTGCAACAGTATTCTCCGCGTACGCGGAGGTAGTTCCCTCACACCGCGGGGCCGGGAAACTGTCGCCCGGGGTATTCTCCGCGTACGCGGAGGTAGTTCCGCAATTTGTTGAGAAACAGCCGGTCAGGGCCGTATCCTCCGCGTACGCGGAGGTAGTTCCCACAATCTGGATAGATGTGGTGCCGAGGGCGTGTATTCTCCGCGTACGCGGAGGTAGTTCCCAGTTTGATGAAATACTGGGCGATTTGCAACAGTATTCTCCGCGTACGCGGAGGTAGTTCCCATCCAGTCTTTAGGTAGTTGCCGTTTGAAGAGTATTCTCCGCGTACGCGGAGGTAGTTCCTCCTGGCCCGGCGCTGCGGCTGGTGTTGCTGAGTGTATTCTCCGCGTACGCGGAGGTAGTTCCGCCCCATGGGATGTGATCGTCCAATCCTATATGTATTCTCCGCGTGCGTGGAGGTCCCCATGATGGTGAGGAGGAGTTTGCCCAATGAGCCTTTATGTGATGTCAGATGCCCCAATTAAAGACGTTGTTAATCTTTTACTACAGGAGCCATATACGGAGAATACTATTGCTCGTAATCAAGATCCTGAAGCATATGATATCCGTACCTTAGATGGTGTTCTTATTTCACTTGATTACGGAGCTAATAGTGATGGGGATTTGGATACACTGCTTTTTGTTCCTGAGGAGCAAGAAGACTTGCAGCGGAAGATTTTCGAGTCGGTGAAAAAGCTGCGGTATAAAGCCACGATTTGTGAGCCCCGAATGATGTTGAAGTAGTTTATATGCCAGATAATCCATTGCCTGCCGTACCTGCTTAGGACGAGCGCTAAACCATTTTTTAACCCACATGCTTCATAAATATGATAATTACCCAGGTTTTCCAGAGCCTGGCCAGGCCACACGTTGAGCAAGGGGCCGGATCGGTCGGCCGTCGATAAGCTAAACTCGGCACACACCAACCAGCGTCGTCTAGAATCTTTGCTGGGGCGCGCCTGATGATGGCGGCCATCTCGACAGAAGGAAAGCTCATGAAGGTTCTCATCACCGGCGGCGCAGGCTACATCGGCTCTCACCATCGCAGCATGCTGCACAGACAATGGCATCACGCCCGTCATCCTGGATGACTACAGCAAAGGGCTCCGGGAATTCGCGCGGCCGTATACGAACTACGAGGGCGACATTGCGGACACCGCCTCATCCGCCGCATCCTGTCCGAACACCCCGATATTGATGCTGTCATCCACTGCGCAGCAAAAATCGTGGTCCCGGAATCCGTATCCGCACCACTGGCCTACTACGAAAACAATGTCGCTAAGTCTATTACGCTGTTACGCGAGCTCTCGGCCCTCGGCGTACGCCGAGTTCATCCTCAGCTCGACCGCATCCATGTACGAGGCCGGCGATGACTCACATGGTCGACGAGTCCGCAGCAATCGCCCCGCAAAGCCCTTATTCGGCATCGAAATGGATGCTGGAACGCATCCTGCGTGACTTCGCCGCCACCGGTAACATGAGACGTGATCGCGCTACGCTACTTCAACCCCATCGGCGCCGATCCCGGCCATGCGCAGCGGCCTCCAAGACCCCAAACCAACACACGCCCTCGGCAAAATGATCGAAGCATACCAAAGCGAGGGAGTATTCACCGTCACAGGTATTGATTGGCCCACCCGGGACGGCTCCGGGCTCCGCGACTACGTGCATGTTTGGGATCTCGCCCGGGCCCACGTGGCAGCCCTCCAAAACTTCGACAAGGTCATCGCAAGCTCCGCAATCGACGGCTTCGACATCATCAATCTTGGAACCGAACAGGCACAACAGTGTTCGAGCTTGTCGACGCATTCAGGGACGCCACCGGTAAACCACTCGACGTCCAAAACCGCACCCCCACGGCTCGGCGACGTCGCAGGTTGCGCGACCCTGACAGCCAAAGCGCCGAACGGCTCCTCGACTGGCGGGCCGAGCTAAGCATCGCCGACGGGGTGAAAGACTCACTCAAATGGGCAGAAAAACTCCCATCCATACTCGCCCTGCGAACAAGCCAATGCAACGGCAAAAGACCGTTAACTCAATCACCGGCCCGGCTTGGTTTTATGGTGATGGCATGACGGGCGCCATTCAACGGAACGGGCCGGCAAGCCACTCCACACTCCGCAGCGAGGCTACCCGCACCCCTATGACGATCGGACCACAGAAACTTGGGGCCCTACTGGCTGATCGGCGCCACCACATTTTCAAGGATCGGCACACTCGCCTACACCGTTGTGATGACGTGGGCGGTCAGCAAAGCCGGGGGCAATAACAGTGTGGGCTGGGTGAATGCGGCTGCAGGCTTCACCATCGTTCTCGTGGGAATCTCCGCCACCTTCTGGCTGGACAAATTCGACAAACGAACCCTGCTTCTTCTACTCGATGTCTCCGCGGCTGTGGTCTGCCTCGCCGCCGCTGCGGTACTCGCTCTTAGTGCCGATGAGCAGCGTTGTTTTCACCGGGGTGGTCGTTGCCGTCGTAACGTCAGCAGTCGCCAGTTTGTATTCGCCAGCCAGTCGAGCGCTCATCCCATCAATGGTCCCCACAGAAGGACTGGAGCGATACAACAGCGTTTACACGGGTTTTAGCGAAACCCTCTCGCGCCGCCGGGCCAGGACTGGGCGCATTACTACTCACGGTTGGGGGATCGGAAGCCTTCCCGCTGAGCCTTGTAGTAAACAGCATCTCCTTTATCATTTCTTTTCTCCTCATGCTTCCGCTCCCGCCAGACCCACCACGCCAGGCCAACGAACACAAGCAAAAGGAACGTACATTCTTCCAAAGCGTTCGCGTTATCACCAAACATTCGATTCTGCGGGGTGAAGTGCTAGGCGCATTGAGTATCAACTTCCTCCTGCCGAGCAACACGTCTCATTCTGCTGAATCGTATAGCAGAGACCGGTGCGAACGCATCCATGTTCGGGCTTGCGAATTTTTCGAAGCGGCCGGGGCGGTTACCGCAGCACTCACTGCCGCAATCATCGCGGTATGGTTGCGGCGAATCCGTGCAAGCCAGCTCATGGCACCAATTGCCCTGGCCTTGCTTTTTATGCCTTACTGCTGGGATATGGGCAACCATTATCTCGCTGACGATTGTTACCGCACTCGTGACGGTTTTACAACATCAGCCTCTTCAGCCAGCTACAACGCGAAATCCCGAGAAAAGATGGGCAGTGTCATTGCGGTCGTCACCACGAGCTCTGCAGCCTTGATGCCGCTCGGGAATCTAGTTTTCTCTAAACCTCCACTACCATACCCACGCACATGCTCATTTTGGGCCACAACTATCACCCTCCCTAGTGGCGGGGTTGGCGATAACGATTGGCAACCGAAAACGCGGGGATCGGTTTGAATGAAGCTCAGCTGCTGGGAAAGCATGCTCCTGCTAAGCGTTGAATGGCTACGAGGGAATAAGCTTCAGTGCAATGTATTGGCGGGATTATAAAGGATCACGGGGCATGGAGGATTGTTAGTGGCAGAATTCTCACCCCATAATTCGGCTATAAATTCTAGATTCCAGAGTCGAATTTGGCCCATTTTTGAGAATCATGCTATAAAAGACCCAGCTCATTTAGGGGTATTCTCCGCGCACGCGGAGGTAGTTCCACTTGAACGCCCTGCGCCACAGCACCTGGGAGTATTCTCCGCGCACGCGGAGGTAGTTCCTGGGTGGCGTTGACGGCGCAAAAATATATTGTGTATTCTCGCGCACGCGGAGGTAGTTCCGTGTTTGACGCAAGCCCGCTTGACGCCGCCCGGTATTCTCCGCGCACGCGGAGGTAGTTCCCATGAGAAGCACCCCAGGCCCCTGATCCCTGTATTCTCCGCGCACGCGGAGGTAGTTCCAAAAATATTAGTGTTTCCGGCCTGCCCTCCAAGGTATTCTCGCGCACGCGAGGTAGTTCACGTGTGCGAAACGTTGAATTTTGGGCGGTTGTATTCTCCGCGCACGCGGAGGTAGTTCCAAGAATCTCATCAAAAATGGTCACCATGGGAATGTATTCTCCGCGCACGCGGAGGTAGTTCCCGAGACAACAACCCCGCCATGATCGTCCAACAAGTATTCTCCGCGCACGCGAGGTAGTTCCGATGAAAAATCGCCCTAGAAAATCCTTACCGAGTATTCTCCGCGCACGCGGAGGTAGTTCCGTCAGGTACTGATCCATGCGGTCGGCTATGGTGTATTCTCCGCGCACGCGGAGGTGAGTTCCGTGGGGCACGGGTGTCAAGGGTGGGGCAAAACGTATTCTCCGCGCACGCGGAGGTAGTTCCCGCGTTCGGCAGGGAAGCCGTCTCGTTCGCCAGTATTCTCCGCGCACGCGAGGTAGTTCCACCAAAAACCCCCGCCGCGGCAACATGCCTCGGTATTCTCCGCGCACGCGGAGGTAGTTCCCATCTTCAACAGCCCAAGATATTACACGCGAAGTATTCTCCGCGCACGCGGAGGTAGTTCCGACTTAAGGAGAAAAAGTTCCGGCAGCAAGGCGTATTCTCCGCGCACGCGGAGGTAGTTCCCCCCGCTTGCACATAGCACACCAACCCCCACCGTATTCTCCGCGCACGCGGAGGTAGTTCACGATGCATATTTGATGGTGCGCGATCATATCGTATTCTCCGCGCACGCGGAGGTAGTTCCAATCAGATGCGTGACATGCGATTCATCGTGAAGTATTCTCCGCGCACGCGGAGGTAGTTCCGCAGGACGCCCGCGTGAGTGTAGGTGCTATCGTATTCTCCGCGCACGCGGAGGTAGTTCCGGCGAAAAGAGCTTGCAAGGTTCCACATGTTGCGTATTCTCCGCGCACGCGGAGGTAGTTCCCCTGCAAGCCTTGCAGCATCGAATCAAGCCCAGTATTCTCCGCGCACGCGGAGGTAGTTCCCGCCCCTGTCCATTTTGGTTGCGTACCGTGTGGGTATTCTCCGCGCACGCGGAGGTAGTTCCATTCTTGCCCCGGTCGTTGCGGACCATGGGGGTATTCTCCGCGCACGCGGAGGTAGTTCCGAAATGATCTAATCGCATGTGTTTTTCCTCACAGTATTCTCCGCGCACGCGGAGGTAGTTCCTATCAATCTGATTTTTGATTCGGTACGCCCCAGTATTCTCCGCGCACGCGGAGGTAGTTCCGCCGAAGTGGTACCTTTGGATTCAGCATTTGAGTATTCTCCGCGCACGCGAGGTAGTTCCGCCATTCAAGACGAACTCGATCACAGCGTGGTGTATTCTCCGCGCACGCGAAGGTAGTTCGGGAGATCATGTCAGAGGCTAAGGCTTTTGATGTATTCTCCGCGCACGCGGAGGTAGTTCCCCAAAGTCGCTGCTGGCGTTTCATCTCCGCATGTATTCTCCGCGCACGCGGAGGTAGTTCCGCAACAGGCGGATACATCAATAGTGCTAGTGGTATTCTCCGCGCACGCGAGGTAGTTCCCCGAAGGCTGGGGCAAACCGATAGGATCAACTGTATTCTCCGCGCACGCGAGGTAGTTCCCCTCAGATGATTAATCATATTGGCGTGTTGGTATTCTCCGCGCACGCGGAGGTAGTTCCGATCTACTCGCCGACGCGCAACGAAATTTCAAGTATTCTCCGCGCACGGAGGTAGTTCCAATGGGTCGCTTGCGGCTTTGTATTCGGGGGCGTATTCTCCGCGCACGCGGAGGTAGTCCCTTCCTATGGTAGTTATTGGTTTTGAAAAGTGGTATTCTCCGCACATGCGGAGGTAGTTCCTTCCAGCAGCAGGTTTGTGGTTTGGGCTTGGGGGTATTCTCCGCGCACGCGGAGGTAGTTCCATCAGGATGGCATGAGCCTCCAGCAAGCAGCCGTATTCTCCGCGCACGCGGAGGTAGTTCCGTTTAGGGCAGATAGTAAGTCACTGTAATCTTGGTATTCTCCGCGTGCGCGGAGGTAGTTCCCACCATCCACGAGCTGGGGCATCTCATCAAATGGAAATACGAAACCCGGCCGGAGATCAAACCTGTATTTGCGGCGATCCGTCAAACTCCTTCAACGCGCAGGATTGAAAAACTATAGGGGAGATCTGTGGAGAGCCGTATGCAGAGCTATCTATTGAGCGACGATGAGCTCTTTGCTCGCGCATATGCCCAATGGGTGACAACTAAAACCGGAGCGCCAAAGTTGGTGAACACTCTTGATTTCCATCGGGGGCAGCAAAACGTTCTGAAATCAGTGCAGTGGCAGGATGATGAATTCGCCCAGTATATTGCGCCTGCTCTTGATGAATTTTTGGCCAGCTGTAATATTATAGCCATGCTATTCACAGATGTCCCTATCGATTCCCCATGGGATGTGATCGTCCAATCCTATATGGACGCCATGGGGTGGCCACGCGAGCGCGCCGAGGAATATGTGGACGTACTCGCAGGCATCCGCATGTGGGAGCCCTGCGACCGGAAAGAAAAATATAAAGATGTTGTTTTACCACCACCAGACTTTCCACTCTGGTGATTCCCTAAAGAACTGACACCGACCTTCAAACTGGAGGTCGGTTTTTCTATGCCCAAAAACTAGGAAAGAAGATCTATGATTGTCAACGGTCGTATTCTCCGCATGCGCGGAGGTAGTTCCGGCAGTATCTACCGGATAACGGTTGCATCCCAGTATTCTCCGCACATGCGGAGGTAGTTCCAAATCCGTGAATATCAACGACCTAATGCGCTAGTATTCTCCGCATATACGAAGATAGTCCTCATAGTGATCTCAGGGATCCAAAAAATACCTTAACAAGACCCTATCACCCTACCACGAGACCCCCTGAGAAAGGAGAAAAACCATGAAAGTGCGACCTATGTATATAGCAGCGATTGTCACATACAGCGCCGCAGTTGCTACCACCCTTTGCAGCAAGAACGTTCCTATCATCACACCTGTACTGCTCGCCATCGACACTGTAATCCTCGGATACCTCACCTGTACTGGCCGTTGGCGCTGCTAGTTACTCGCCCCTATTAGCCTCGACCAACGGGGTATATCTATTGCTCTTTCACAAAAGACCCCATAATGATCGGCATCACCCTCATCATGGTATCTCGGGTTATCATTCTCCCAACGTGAAGCTTATTCAGCCGCTGGGAAAAACTCATCTACACCAACATGCAAAAAACAGAAAGAATATGTTATCTAGCTTGGTCTCCCTTAATTTACAGAGTCCAGTCATGTGTGTGGGAGGACGCCGAATAAGCTTCCCTATTTCCCCGCAACTAAATAAGCTTCATATAGCAATAATCCCCAGCTGCCTTCGTCGAAAAGCAAGCTGGGGTGTGGTTAGTGTCTCAGAAGATCTCAGAGACTTCCGTCAACCATTGTTTGCGGTCCTTTACAACGGGAACCGTTGTGGTGGTGTAGCCATAATCATCCAACGCATAAAAACGCAGAACCTTCTTGGGCTCTTCCCCACCTACGGTAGGGATGCGCGCGAGTGTCGTCCGGACCCACGCCTAGGTAGAAGGGGAACGATGGCGCAAAGGCTTTCCGGCCCAGGTACGTCACAAAATGGGGCTGCTGCAGTTTTTCGGCCAAGAGCTCTTGGTGCTCCCGTGAACCGGCCTTAATCTGCACAATGAATTCACCGTCAGCGATATAGGTTCGTTCCGTGATAGCGGTGAGGCCCTGCCCATCAGGCGTGCTATTAAGCAGCTTCTTTGTTGGTCGCTGTCCCATAGCAAGAAGAGCCTGGATCGAATTCCTCTTCCGTGTCCCGCGGATTGATGGTGTGAAAATCATCAACCAGAGTCCCACGATTATCTTCCCGGATTTTGGAAATGCAGCTGGTGAGCCATTCGGGGTATTCTCCCCGACCATAGCCGCAAGCACCCGCCAACAATCCCACAAGCCCCGAACGAGTAGGTCGTGGTTCCGTTCGAACAAAATTGCCAGTGATTGCTGGCCCCGCCCATGATTGCAACGGGCCAGCAAGACGAATATACAGTGCTTCTATCATTGCTTAATCCAGGCGACCACAGCGTCAATGAGCTCGTCTTTGGAGCCGTGTTCAGCATCTTTGAAAAAGGTTTTTGGACTTCCGCTGCCGTACCAGCAACAAATTCCACCCCATCAAAAATTATCCCGGTCAAAAGCCCGTGCAGCGGTATACTGCCGATCCAGTTCCTCCAATGTTGGCTTCAAATACCCGCCTTCTTTCCGGTCTGGCTGGACCGGTGCTTCGAAATCATAAGCACTACGGTAGCGTTGCTCTTCAGCCAGAACCAGGGCAGGCTGCACGAAAGGCGCCGTGGAATGCTGTTTACCTCGGGGAAGCCCGTAGATGATGGCGTCGACAAGCAATCGTAGACTTTCATCGCTATCGGGGAATCAAAACCGGTCCAGGACTTACGCAACTGTTGTTTATCAATAGTCACGGTGCGATAGAACACCCCGGTCGTGTACTGGGCCACGCCAAGATAGGTTGCGCCAGTATCACGATTGGCTTCTTTAATATCATCAATGGTGGAGAAATAGTCCGTAGCGATAGCAACCGCATGCGTGGTGACCGCGGGCGAAACACTCAGCGCCGCCTCCGTACCCTTCTGCGGCGCGGCAGCAAACATGCGACCGAAAGAAGCAATGGCGAGGGAACCTCGTCTTGTAGTCTTGCAGGAAATCACCGTCAACATCTTCTAGAATTTGTGCCGCTGCTGTCTCCAACTCTTCACTACTCAACCAAATGGACCGATCGGATTCTTTTACCCTTCTCTGGATCGGATTCCTTTGCCTTGGTGAGCTTACCAAAGTAGGGTTTTTAGCTTTTGCGCAACGCTTTTTCATCAGCATCGGGATTACTAGCAAGCGCCCGATCCACCACATCAGCATCCAACTGTCCGGAACGACAGATGTTACCAGCGAATTCGCCTCGTATTTCGTGCGGATCCCCTTTTTGATAGATTGCGAGCTCAGTAACGCCGCTAAATACCCACCACGACGAACGTGCTTGGGCGTACCGGTGTCATCACGGTTCAGATTGGAGTAAGGAACCGAGGCAATAATATGCAGGGTTAGATGGTGGGACATGAGTTTCCTCCTTTAATTGGTAGTGACGGGGTTCGATGCGCCGTAGAAATCTCGCAAGATTTGCAGGCGGCAGTTCAGGGAATCATTGTTGTAGCCATTCCCCCAGTACCAAAAGGTTTTTAAACAATTGAATAAAATCAACTCTTTGGGGTAAAGCTATTACTCTGGGCGTACTGCAGAATCCGCCGGATTGTAGTGATGGCTTCCTCTACGTCCTGGGTATGCAAATACTCCAGGCGAGAAGCGATCATGCCATCCACCGAATCATCATCACCAATCTTCCGAGCAAGATGATTTGCCCAGACGCCAAAACCGCAACGGCGACGCATCATCCGAATCAGCACCTAGATCAGCATATTCCGCAATCATGGCGGCGCAACGCAACGCAACCATACGCTCCCGCGGCGAAGCATTACCAAGATCTGGCAACACATAGGGATAAGCCCGATATTCCGTGGTGATGGACATTCCAGAGCGAAGCGCAGCTATTTCCCTTATCGCCTGGGAATCCCGCGATTCCTGTTTCCGCTTTTGCCTGACGAATAATGTGTTGCACGAAGTGATAAATATTGAGCTCTGACATTACTGACCTTTCTTATCCTTGAGTAGTGCATAAAGGAAGCGTATTGTCCGCTCTTTGACATTGATATTTCGCTTAGGATTCTGCAGCAAATACGGATCAATAACTGCATCAAGTGCGGCAATGGTGGCAGCTACCCCTTTTTCATACAACTCCACCACATTAAAAATCCGCCGCTTTGTGCGGTACTAATCACTTCCTCGTACACGGGAGTGATGCGGCGCCAAAACTCCGTTTCCATCATGGGTCGGAGATCTGCGAGATCATCAAAGGTGGGATGGTCCTTATCGCTTTGCCTGCGAAATGGTGCACAAACCCGCTGTTTGAGGATATCGATAAACTCCGCCTGGCCACTGATCCTGGCCTGCACCTCTGGATCCTGGTCAAGACACCACAGCGATGATGCAGTATTGGTGGTCACCGATTCCCGAATAACCGGCGTCGAGGCGTTACCGCCAATCTGATGCCGCGCAAATAACAGCTTGTCATGCTTAAAATTGGGGGCTGCTACCCGCCCCGCCATGAGGCTATCAAGCTTGGAAATAGTCCCCTCCCGAGCCCATTCCACAGCGAGCTGAATGAGATCCTTGCTGAGATCCAATCGCTTTGCCTTGGGATCATTCGTTTTGGAATCCCGTATGTACAGGTAGAAAGGGTCTTCCGTATCCCGCTGCTTAAACCAGGCTTTTATAAGACTCCTTAGCATCCTTATCGCCATAGGGGCTCCACATTTTAGAGAATGACCCCAAATATTGTGGGGGTACCCGCCAACCCCCACGCCGACTAGCTCCCCGCCCTCCCAATAACCGCTCACACCATTAGGGCATCCAAGAAGCCTGCCACAACGGATGCATGCCGGTATCAGTTTTCGACTGCTCCCCATTGATCCGCCAGACAGGGCATGCCGGATCCAGCCACCCAAGTTGCTGGAATGGAACATAGCAGACTATCCCACAAATTTTTCGACTGCACCATCACTTCGGTCGCAGTATTTCCGGCACCAAGAAATCGGATTCCCCGGGGAACCATTCTGGCATTTACGGTTCTCAAACTTATTATTTCCAGCCGAAGAATACATACTGAAAAATCAGTATTTGCCGCAAGGCATCCTCGGCCGAAAGGGTTACAGGGCTTGTGTTTATCACGATCCCAATAGGCCTGCGAATTATCCCCTGGAGCTGTAGGCGATAGCTTAGAGGTAGGCTGTTTTCCCCTGCCAACCACCCCTTTTGAATCCGGGATTTGGAAAAATTCTGTTTGCCGCCATAAAGCAGCCGATCCGCTTCCAGCTCCGCCAAAGTTTCCACAATAAGCCCATCTGGCAACGGCTTCTTTCTATGTTTCCGGTGAAGAGAATCATCCTTCTGCAGCATACGGGCACCAATATGCGAAAGAAGCGAATAATCGACATGAATTCCATGCCGGAAACATCAAGGTTTAGTCGGAAATCTGGGTCAGTTGCATGCTTGAGAACCTCTTCCAACCGTCATATTGACAGGCTCATCCCGTAAAAAGTCCTAATAAATTTTACCTCCGTGAGCGGCATAGGGACCCATGGACAACTCCTCAATACCAAAAATTAAATAATTCTATCTTAACGTTAACCGTCTGATACACTGCTAGTCAAGAGAAAATTGCACAGAGGTATTTACCCCGTTGACATCATTTCTTTCCAAGCCCCAGTGCGAGATAAGGAGATGCATCTCACATGTCATTTATGACTTATTTGACCAAGTTTTCCGGTCCATGTTGCCCTAGCGCGAAAACCGGAAAAGACCCAACGGTGGCGAGTGGATGATCCCGAGTTTCGACACCGAGCAGTGATGGGACTATTCCCGGATTTTTGAGGATAATCAAGCGCGCTCCAGAAATAATATTCTCTTCCGATATGAATTCATACCAGGTCAAGCACCATATTTCCTGGTGCAATCGGATTGCGATGTGGTCGCACCAGACTTGGAAGGGGTGATAGAAACGAAACAGGTGGGAATACCTTTTTGTACGAAAAATGGAACTCCCATAATCTTCCGGCTAGCACTGAATACGGTTACCCGACGCACCATCGAAAACGAACGGTAGAAAACGAGGAAGTTATCACCCTGTTGCACTACAGCCGCTCGATGCGGAAACCGGATTAAATCCGGCAGAAAAGCATGTATATAAACTATCCACAGCATTGCAAGGGATAGAATTCCTCAATCATAATAGGCGAGTATTACAAGTCCCTAAGGTTTCCAGGGCCTGCAAATTGATACTTTCGATTGCATGGGGTAGTGACCAACAGCCAAGCATTGGAACACATCATGCATGCCGGCATAGGCCGCGCAAAAAGCCTATGGTTGCGGACTCCTCACCGCGAGAAGGGCCGCATAATGTCGCCGCTGGGTGTGGATATGGAATGGTGTGGGCCAAAAGAGCGAGGGCTCGAAACACCCTACCCACTGCTAGGGCACCTATTAGACACCAGCGCAGTCATGGGTGAGCTGTATCATCGCTGGTTGCGTCCGGGGTTACGCTCCCTGCTTATCGACGAGCTAGGGGAACACGTCGACAAGCTCTTAATGCTCGTGGCGGGCCTGCATGACATTGGGAAAGCCAATCCACATTTCCAGCAACAAAAACAAGCAACAGGGGAGACTTTTACGGCGATTCGGGAAAACCTCCGGCGGCACGGGACTTACGGTGAGCCCGGATTACATGAGCTATTTCTCGGAAACACGAGCTATGCGACGGCATGAGAATCATTCCGCAATCATCCTGGATGAAGATATCGAAACCGATATGGATGCAGCGGATTCTTGGCTAGCGCTGGCGTTGGTGGGGCATCACGGAAAATTTGCCGCGTTTAATCCCACGAGAGCAACCGATCTCAAGATCACTAAGATCAAACAAATTTTTCGACACTACCCCGTGAGGTAAGATTCATAAAGCCCTCATAGCGCAGGTGGAACTCAGGGGTAGGGATGAGTCGAGATGAACTCCCTCGATCACGTCTCCCCACCGTGACAGTGCTCATCTCTGGCCTTGTCGTGCTGGCCGACCGCATCGCCTCACAATTGGACTGGACGCAAACCGCGCAACGCGAGATGGACGAGGGGATCATTAGCCTGGCGGACCCGAAACAGTGGGTGACGCATCGGGCGGCGGAGTCGGTGGAGATCATCAAGAAAACCGTGGGACTTTACCAGAATTGGTCCACGCGGGAGGCCGCACGCGCAGACATTCTCGACGGCTTCCCGCCCCGCTTTGCGCAGGCAGCGGCGCTGGAGCAGGGTGACGGGCTGTGGAACGTCATGGCGGCCACGGGTTTCCGGTAAGACCGAGGCGGCGCTGCTGCGCCACGCTACCCGGAACGAGCGCCTGATTTTCCTGCTCCCCACCCGAGGCCACCACAAACGCCATCATGCGTCGAGTGCAGAAAGCTTTTGAGGGCACCACCAATGTCGCATCGTTGGCTCATGGTTTAGCAATCACGGAAGATTTCTATTCCCAGAACATTTCGGTGTCCGACGATGGTGGGAGATAATTATCAAGATAACGGCGGCCTGTTCCCCACCGAGTTTGTGAAGTCCGGGGCCCGCGGCTCCTGGCGCCGGTCTGCGTTGGCACCGTTGACCAGGCGATTCTAGGATCGCTGCTCACCAAGTTTAATCACCTGCGGCTCCTGGCCCTCGCCAACGCTCAGCGTGGTCATTGACGAGGTGCACACCCTGGATGCCTACCAATCCGAGCTGCTCGAAGACTTGCTGCACTGGTGGGCGGCCACCCACACCCCATTACTTCCCTCACCGCAACTATGCCGGCGTGGCAGCAGGAAAAATTCAAGCAGGCCTACAGCAAGCACGACAGCGACCCGGCGCGCTTCCCCAGCTTCACCACGTGGCTTCCCGGTCGGGGGACGAGATCGACTCGACCCGGCCACGGACGCGCCTCCGTGGTAATGCTCGACGGAGCCTTACACCATTGATCTCACTGTTGATCCGGTTCCTTATGACCAGTTAGTAGACAGCCATATCCGGTGGATTCAGGCCCAACGCCAGGCGTATCCGCAGGCTCGCATCGGAACAATTTGCAACACTGTGGACCGGGCGCAGGCAATCGTGCAGGCATTCGATCATGAGAAACCGGTGTTGTTGCATTCGCGCATGACCGCCGAGCATCGGCGACGGAACGCCGAGGAACTCGAACAAAGTATCGGTAAGAATGGCGAGGCAACGACCGTGCTTGTGGTTGGGACTCAGGCGATAGAGGCGTCGCTGGATATCGACCTGATGCGCTCCGCACCGAGCTTTGCCCGGCGGAGTCGCTCATTCAACGGGCCGGGCGGCTTTGGCGCCGCGATGATGTAGCCCGGGCGGATCGGGTGCCTGGGTTGGCGCATAAAACCATTTCCATTGCCGCCATCGATAATCCCTAAGGAGTGGCAGACCAAGCCGTATTTCGCGGCGCAACTCGACCGGGTGGCCCATTGGATTGCTGCGCTTGATGAGGTTGATGGGAAGAAGCCGCTGCGCTTCCCCGACCAAATCCAGGATTTTATCAATCAATCGTCCATGGGGCTCACCGAACTGTTTTTACCACCTCTGAACGACGACGAAGACGATAATGCGAGCGGCATGGACGAGATCGCCGAGCTTATCCACAAGATCAACGCCGGTAATAACGCTCGCATTGATTTCTCCACGGTGCTTGCCGACGATGCAACAAACACCGATTTTTTCACCATTACTCATAAGGATGAGCTCGCCGAAACCGCCACCCGACTCATCGACCGGATCACCATTCCCGCAATCCTGCACGACCCGACCGGGACGATTCCCGGCGCCTGGACGGGAAGCATTGCGGACCTCAACAGCATCAAATGGCATGATACCGAAGCCATTCGGGAGGCACTGCGGGCGGTCGTGGAAAATCCCGGACACCAGCAGCTATAAGGCGATGACCAGCGAGGCCACAGACATTACCAGTAATTCATCCATCCTATGCCGCTGCAAGGTGGTAGAAAATGCCAGCAGGTTCTACGATCAGCGGCTTGGGCTCATACGAGTTAGGAGAGCTGATGGCTATTCCGAGGAAGCCCTAGCGTTTTCGACAATCCCGACAAAAGACCAGGTGCGGTTGGAGGATCGGGTTTCGTACCTTTACCTGGAGTATTGTCAGGGTGCGGCAGGATCGTACGGGTGTTATTGCACGTCAACGTGGGGATTATCCCAGTAATTCCCCTAAGCGGATCCGTATCCAACTTCCGGTGGCTGGGTTGGGGGTGTTGATGTTGGGTCCGGGAACCAGCATTAGTCAACCGGCGGCAACGTCGTGTGCCCGGGCCGGCACGGCAATTTTGTATTGTGGTGGCGGTGGGGTTCCAGCTTATAAGCTTGGCGACGCCGCTCACGTCATCGGCGCGGTGGGCGATCGCCCAGGCACGGCTGGTGGCTAATGAGGCTCACCAGCGGAAGGCCGCCGTCATTCTTTATCGGAAACAGTTGGGCATTGAGGTCATGCCTACTGATGCGTCCATAGCCACCATGCGGGGGCTTGAGGGGCGGCTTATGCGCCAAACCTATAAGCAGGTGGCTGCCCGCTATAAGGTCAAGGATTTCAAGCGCAACACCGAGTCGCCGGATCCGATCAATCAGTCTCTCAATCTGGCGAATTCTATTCTTTATGGTTGCGCGGCGGCTGCCTGTTCCGCAATTGGTGTGAATCCGGCGTTGGGGATCATTCACCGGGGTGATATTCGTTCGTTGCTTTTTGACCCGGCCGATATGTATAAGCCGGATATATCGATTCCTTTGGCGTTCAAGCATGCCCGTTCGGATAACTATGCGACGCTGGTCCGTAGTGATCTGCGGAAAACTTATTGTGAAGAACAAGATTCTTGAAGAGATGCTCCAGATTCTCATGACGATTTTGACCCCCTACCTTCCGGCGCGGAATGATGACCGGCTTATTGGTGGTCGTAATCGTGAGGTTGCTGGGCATACCCAGTACGCCTAGTCGCAGGTTAGGGGAATGTGATGTTTGCTGTTATTAGTTGTACGGCGATTCCCGATCATGTGCGGGGGTTTCTCACTCGGTTCTTTTCCGAGGTGTCGACTGGCTATATGTGAGGATTGTTTCCCGGTGGTGCTTGATAATCTTTGGGCCCGGATTGATGGGACTATCACTGTGGGTTCGTTCACGTTGGCATAGTTGCCATGCAGCGGGAGCAGGGTTTCAATATTCGGATGACGGGTCCGCAGTCGCGTCCGCTGTTTGATATGGATGGGTTGTTATTGACTCTCGCGGGTTCCACAGGATGATGAGCCAGAGTTAGACGAGGAAGACACGGAGGGATGCGGCGTAGCATCAGGCCCGACGGGGTGCTTTAGGCGTCGTAAAGCGGAAACAGAAACCCGCCCCACCACGGTTACCCAGGTGGGGCGGGTTATGCAGACCAGAAATTGCGGATTCTTGGCTGACTACATGTCGAATGCTTCGTCCAGTGGGACGGAGGCACCCGTGAAGTCACCGTACCCATCGTCACCATAGATGGCGTCACCGTAGGTGGGGATGGAGTACGCGGCATTGCGGGCGGCCTCGGTGGGCTTCACCGCAATATTGCGATACCGGGCGATGCCGGTGCCGGCCGGAATGAGCTTACCAATAATCACGTTCTCTTTCAGGCCAATCAGCTTGTCGGAGCGCTTATTGATGGCTGCGTCGGTGAGCACGCGAGTGGTTTCCTGGAAGGAGGCGGCCGACAGCCAGGACTCGGTGGCCAGGGAGGCCTTCGTGATGCCCATGATTTCGGAACGCAGCTCGGCGGCTCGACCACCGGCCTTGATGGCCTCCGTGTTGGCGGCCTTGGCCTCCGCCAGGTCGACGAGGGTTCCGGGGAGGAATTCGGTAGAGCCGGATTCGATCACGGTGCCGCGGCGCAGCATTTGGCGGATGATGATTTCGATGTGCTTGTCGTGGATGGCCACGCCTTGGGCGCGGTACACAGCCTGCACTTCATCAACCAGGTGTTGTTCCACACCGCGGCGGCCCAGGATTTCCAGAACGTCGTGGGGGTCGGCGGGGCCGCGCAGGGAGGCGGTCGCCGACGTTCACGTGGTCGCCTTCGGCCAGGGTGCGTTCGATCCAGGCGCCCGGGTTGAGCTGCGGGCACACGCACGTTGGCCAAGCCTTGGCGCTTGGACAGTTTCTCGTACACCACATCGTCCGAACCATCATCGGGGCTGATGGTGAGGGTGTAGAAGTTGCCTTCGTCTTCCAGGTGTACCGTGCCGGCCACCGAGGCGATGGGGGCGCGGTTCTTGGGCACGCGGGCTTCGAAGAGTTCCCTGCACGCGGGCAGGCCGCCGGTGATGTCGCCACCAACACCACCCTGGTGGAAGGTACGCATCGTCAGCTGGGTGCCAGGCTCGCCAATGGATTGGGCGGCCACAATGCCCACGGCTTCGCCAATATCGACCCTCGCTTGCCGGAGGCCATGGAAATGCCATAGCACTTGGCGCACACACCGGTGGCGGTTTGGCAGGTGAGCACGGGAGCGAACCCGGACCTGATCCACCCCGGCGTTGACGAGTTTGGTGACCAGTTCGTCAGTGAGGTAGTCGCCGGCTTCGGCCAGCACTTCGTCGCCTTGGGTGACCGCCTTGGCGAGAGCACGACCGGACACGGAGGTTTCGATCATGGGATGCGGTGTATAGCCCACGACATTACCCTCAACGTCTTTGACTTCCTCGGAGATAGGAACGCGGATGCCTTGGCGGTGCCGCAGTCTTCTTCCCGAACGATGACATCCTGTGCCACGTCCACGAGACGACGGGTGAGGTAACCCGAGTCAGCGGTACGCAGGGCGGTGTCGGCCAGGCTCTTGCGGAGCCGTGGGAGTTGTTGAAGTACTCCAGCACCGACAGGCCCTCCCGGAAGGAGGTTTTTGATCGGCCGGGTGATGTAGTCACCCCTTGGAGTTCACCACCATGCCCTTCATGCCGGCCAGCGTCCAGATTTGGCGCATGTTACCGGCAGCACCGGACTTCACAATCATGGGGATTGGGTTGTCGTCCGGTAGAGCTCTTCCACGGCCTTACCCACCGTGTCGGTGGCGTGCTTCCACAATTCGACCAGGCAGTTCGTACCGGTCGCGGGCGGTGAGGGCACCCTGCTCCCAGTATTTGCGCTCGATCTCCTGGGCCTCGGCCTCGTAGGATTCGAGCATTTCTTCCTGTGTTGTCCAGCACCAGCACGTCGGACATGGCGATGGTGACACCGGAGCGGGTAGCCCAGTAGAAGCCGGCGTCCTTCATCTTGTCCATGGTTTGGGCGACGGTAATCATGGGGTATTTAGCGGCGAGGTCGTTAATGACGTCACCGAGCATGATTTTTGTCAGTGCCGCCGCCTTTGCGCACCATGACGCCTTCAAGGTACGGGTAGTTCCAGGGCAGCAGCTCGTTGAAGAGGATGCGGCCCAGGGTGGTTTCCGCCAGCCAGGTTTGGCCCTGCTCCCAACCGTCGGGGAAATGCTCCGCCTCGATGTCGGCGGGCGGCCGCAGGTGGGAGATGCGCACCTTGATCTTGGCTTGCAGGCCCAACACGCCGCGGTCCTTGGCCATGATAGCTTCCGCCACGGAGGAATACACACCGGTGGCGGGGCCGTCGGCGGTGGCGGGCCGGTAGGCGCCTTGGCCGCCGAATTCGTCCTCGCGCTTGTCCATGGTGAGGTAGTACAGGCCGGTCACCATGTCCAGGCGGGGCATGGCCAGCGGCTTGCCGGATGCGGGCGACAGGATGTTATTGGATGCCAGCATGAGGATGCGGGCTTCCGCCTGCGCCTCCGCGGACAGCGGCAGGTGCACGGCCATTTGGTCGCCGTCGAAGTCGGCGTTGAAGGCTCGCAGGCCAGCGGGTCAGCTGGATGGCCTTGCCTTCGATGAGCTTTTCGGTTCGGAAGGCTTGGATACCCAGGCGGTGCAGGGTGGGGGGCGCGGTTGAGCATCACCGGTGTTCGGCGATGGCTTCTTCCAGCACATCCCACACTCGCCGGTGGCGTTCCACCATGCGCTTGGCGGACTTGATGTTTTGGGCGAAGTCATGTTCGACCAGCCGTTTCATGACGAACGGCTTGAACAGTTCCAGTGCCATGAGCTTCGGCAGACCGCACTCGTGCAGTTTGGAGCTGCGGGCCGATCAATAACGGAACGCCCGGAGTAGTCCACGCGCTACCCAACAGGTTTTGGCGGAACCGGCCCCTGCTTGCCCTTGAGCAGGTCGGACAGAGATTTCAGGGGTCGGTTGCCCGGGCCGGTGACGGGCGACCCCGACGACCGTTGTCAAACAGGGCGTCGACGGATTCCTGCAGCATGCGCTTCTCGTTATTGACGATGATCTCGGGGGCGCCGAGGTCGATCATGCGCTTGAGGCGGTTATTGCGGTTAATGACGCGCCGGTACAGGTCGTTGAGGTCGGAGGTGGCGAAGCTACACCGTCGAGCTGCACCATGGGGCGCAGCTCTGGGGATGACCGAATGCAGTCGAGCACCATGCCGGCGGGATCGTTACCAGAGCGCTGGAACGCGGCAACCACCTGAGGCGTTTGAGGGCCCGCATTTTTCTTCTGGCCCTTACCCTCGGCAATGATGGTGTGCAGCTCTTCGGCCTCCGCATCAAGATCGAAGTTCCGAATGAGTGTTTGAATCGCTTCGGCACCCATGCCGCCGGTGAAGTAGTCTTCGTAGCGGTCGACGAGTTCCTCGTAGATGGTTTCGTCGATAATCATTTGCTTGGGGGACAGTTTGACAAAGGTTTGCCAAATCTCCAGGCGGTCGATTTCCCTGCTCCATGCGCTCCCGAATGTGCTGCATTTCCTTGTCGGCAGCGTTTTGCACTTTACGACGCGCGTCCGCCTTGGCGCCCGCGGCCTCTAGTTCGGCCAGGTCCTCTTCCAGTTTTTGGGCCCGCTCCGCAAGCTCGGATTCCGCATCAGCCTCCACATCCTTCTTTTCCAGCAGCATTTCCGCTTCGAGGGTGGTGAGTCGTTATGGCGGGCCTCATCATCCACACTGGTGATGATATTGGCCGCGAAATAGATGATGCGTTCGAGATCCCTGGGGCCAGGTCCAGCAGGTAGCCCAGGCGGGACGGCACACCCTTGAAATACCAAATGTGGGTGACCGGGGCCGCCAATTCGATATGGCCCATGCGTTCGCGGCGCACCTTGGACTTGGTGACTTCCACGCCGCAGCGTTCACAAATGATGCCCTGTAGCGCACCCGCTTGTATCTGCCGCAGGCGCACTCCCAGTCCTGGTGGGACCGAAAATCCGTTCGCAAAACAGGCCGTCCTTTTTCGGGCTTTAGGGTACGGTAGTTGATGGTCTCCGGCTTAACCCTCGCCCTTCGACCACCGGCGAATGTCGTCAGCGGTCGCCAGGCCGATGCGAAGCTCTTCGAAGAAGTTGACGTCGAGCACGTAGCTCCCTTTCTTAAAGAAGTGTGGTGAAATACCGTTAGGCAATGTCAGCGTCGGAACGCTCATCGCGGCTCAAGTTGATACCCATTGAGGCACCAGCCTGGTCAAAATCATCATCGTCGGAGCCCGACAGTTCCATCGGGGTGCCATCGGCGGACAAAACCTCCACATTCAGGCACAGGGACTGCAATTCCCTGAGCAACACCTTAAACGACTCGGGAATGCCCGGGTCGGGGATGTTTTCACCCTTCACAATGGCCTCGTACACCTTCACGCGGCCCACCACATCGTCGGACTTGATGGTGAGCAGCTCTTGCAGCGTGTAGGCGGCGCCGTAGGCCCTGCATGGCCCACACCTCCATTTCGCCGAAGCGCTGGCCACCGAATTGGGCCTCACCGCCCAGCGGCTGTTGGGTAATCATGGAGTACGGGCCGGTGGAGCGGGCGTGAATCTTCTCGTCCACCAGGGTGGTGCAGCTTCAGAATGTACATGTAGCCGACCGACACCGGGTAGGGGAACGGCTCGCCGGAACGGCCGTCGAAAAAGCTGGGCCTTACCGTCGGCGTTCACCATCACGTCCCCGTCGCGGTTGGGCAGGAATTAGCGAGCAGGCCGGCGATCTCGTCGTTCGTGGCACCGTCGAACACCGGAGTGGCGGTCAACGAGCCGGCGGGCACATCGTACAGGGTCCTCGGGCAGGGTCTCCAGCAGCTTGGCGTTGGCGGGATCGTTCACGTCGACCTTCCAACCGGCGGCCGCCAACCAACCCAGGTGAACCTCCAGCACCTGGCCGATGTTCATACGACGCGGCACACCGTGCGTATTAAGGATCACATCGACCGGGGTGCCGTCGGGCAGGAACGGCATGTCTTCCTGCGGCAGGATCTTCCCCACCACACCCTTGTTGCCGTGCCGACCGGCCAGCTTGTCGCCGTCCTGGATCTTCCGTTTCTGGGCGACATACACCCGAATCATCTCGTTGACGCCCGGGCCCAGGTCATCCTCATCCTCCCGGGAGAAGCGGCGCACCCCAATGACCTTACCGGTCTCACCGTGCGGCACCTTCATCGAGGTGTCACGCACCTCGCGGGCCTCTCGCCGAAGATGGCGCGCAGCAGGCGCTCTCCGGGGTCAGCTCGGTTTCACCCTTGGGGGTCACCTGCCCACCAGGATATCGCCGTCGCGCACGTCGGCGCCGATGCGCACAATACCACGCTCGTCCAGGTCCTTGAGCACGTCCTCGGACACGTTCGGGATTTCCGGGTGATCTCCTCGGCACCCAGCTTGGTGTCGCGCGCATCAATCTCGTGCTGCTCAATGAATGGAGGTCAAAATATCCTCCTCCACCAGGCGCTGGTTCAAGATGATGGCGTCCTCGTAGTTGTGACCCTCCCACGGCATGAATGCCATAAGCGGGTTCCGGCCCAACGCCATTTCCCCGTTGCGAGTACCGGGGCCGTCGGCCACGACCTGGCCTTCCTCCACCCGGTCGCCCTCGTCCACGAGCGGCTTTCTGGTTATACGAAGTGCCCTGGTTCGTGCGTTCGAATTTGCGCAGCATGTAGGTGTCGCGCACCCCGTCATCACCCATGATGGTGATGTAATCGGCGCACACAGTTTCGACCACACCGGCCTTCTTGCTGATAATCAGGTCACCCGCATCGTAGGCGGCACGCAGCTCCATGCCGGTGCCCACCAGCGGCGCCTCGGAACGCACCAACGGCACGGCCCTGACGCTGCATGTTCGCACCCATGAGGGCACGGTTAGCGTCGTCGCTCCAGGAACGGAATCATGGCGGTAGCGACGGACACCATCTGCCGCGGCGACACGTCCATGTAGTTGATGTCCTTGCCATCCACCACCTGGATATCGCCCTTTTTCAGGCGCACGGTCACGCGGTCTTCGGTAATGACCCCGTTCTCGTCAAACTTGGTGTTGGCCTGGGCCACCACATAGCGGTCTTCCTCGTCGGCGGTGAGGTAATCCACCTCGTCCGTGACCACGCCGTCAACCACCTTGCGATACGGGGGTTTCGATAAGCCGAAGGAATTCACCCGGGCATACGATGCCAGGGAACCGATCAACCCAATGTTCGGGCTTCGGGGGTTTCGATCGGGCACATGCAGCCATAGTGGGGAGGCATGCACGTCACGCACCCCAATGCCGCGCGTTCACGGGACAAACCACCTGGGCCCAGGGCGGACAGGCGCCGCTTGTGGGTCAGGCCGGACAGGGAGTGTGAGGTCCATGAACTGCGACAGCTGGGAGCTGCCGAAGAATTCCCGAATGGCGGCAGACACCGCCGCACGTTAATCGAGGAGGTCAGTGATGGATTCACATCCTGGGTGGTCATGCGCTCGCGCACGACCCGTTCCATGCGGGACAGGCCCACCTGAACCTGGTTTTGAATCAGCTCGTCACGGTACGCAACCGACGGTTACCAGTGGTCAATGTCGTCGGTTTCCACGGGTATGATTTCGCCGGTGGGTGAGGTCATGGAGGTCTCACCAACATGCAACCGCACCAAATACTCGATGGTGGTGGCTATGTCTCTTCCGTGAGCGTCATCAACCCATCGTGGTCGCCCAGGCCGAGTTTGCGGTTGAACTTATACCGGCCCACCTGGCCAGATCATAGCGCTTGGGTCGGAAGAACGAGTTTTCCAACAGCGATTGCGCCAAGTCCCGGGTGGGCTGCTCGCCGAGGGCGCTGCTGCGGTAGATTTCCAGCAGCGCCTCATCCATGTTGGCCACGCCGTCGTTTTCCAGCGTGGACATCATTATTTTCCGAGAAGCCGAACCGTTCGACTATCTGCTCGGTGGTCCACCCCAACGCTTTGAGCAGCACGGTCACCGGCTGGCGGCGCTTCGGGTCGATACGCACCCCACGGTATCGCGCTTGTTCACGTCGAATCTCCAACCAGGCACCCGCGACGGAATGACCTTCACGGAATGCAGCGGACGCTCGTGGACTTGTCAATGGTTTGGTCGAAATACACGCCCGGGGAACGCACCAGCTGGGAAACCACCACCCGCTCGGTACCGTTCACAATGAATGTGCCCTTGTCGGTCATCATGGGAAATCCCCAATGAACACGGTTTGGGACTTGATTTCCTGGTTTCGTTATTGATGAACTCGGCGGTCACATATAATGGCGCGGAGTAATTGATATCCTTGTCTTTACACTCGTCAATGGAGTTTTTCATCTCCTCAAGCGGGGTTCCGACAACGACAAGGACATATTGCCGGAATAGTCTTGAATCGGTGAGAGTTCTTCGAGAATATCCTCAACCCACTGGTTACTCGAACGTCTTCACCCAATTCGGCCTGACGACGAGGCACGCCACCCGGCGAACCGATCAACCAAGCAAAAGACTCCACTTGAATATCTAACAAGCCTGGGACTTCGATGGGTGATTGAATCTTCGCAAACGACTTCCGTTCGGGAGCCCCAGGGATAGTGGCCTTGGTCTGGCGGGAGACTGCCAAGATGGGTCCTTCCAGCACCTCACGCGGATGGTGACCCCGCAATATTGGCCACCAAAACCGCTGGTAAATGAGCAATTTGGTCTGCAAGGGAATCCCTAAACCTCAAGCGCCAGTAATAGCACTGAATGACCTTGTCAAATTGGGTTTTTTGCTACCCGGTTGAACAAGGTCGTAACATGAAAGGCTTAGAAGATTCCAGCGCAAAGAACCATGATATACACTTTTTCTACTTTTGTAAAGCACATCTGTCAATACTGCTCAGATGCTGCCGAAATGTGCCGATCGCTCGCGCCGAAATCACTCTGTTTGTGCCAATATTATATTAAAAATTGCTCTGACTATCACCATTGGGTGCTCAGCACACACCATAGCAGCATCCACGGAAATAATCTACCACAACAGTGGGGGACGTTACATTTCTTTAGACTCTTCCAGGTCTTCGGCATACTCGTCCTGGCGGCGCCCTACCCCGAACGCCCCCATGATGCCGGCGAAGGTGGTAACCACGCCCAATCCCAACACCACCCAAGTAATGATGCGCATGATATGCCCATCGCTCAGCTGCGCCGCCTGCGCCAACATGGCCGCCGACTGCCCATTGCTCATCTTGCCGGCAAACAGGTGGGCGTCGGCAAGCTTGCCGCCATTACGATCACCGTAATAATCGATAATATTTTCGGACATGTCGACGATCATGCCGCTGATCTGATCCACGTAATAGTCGCGGACCCCGGAATGAAACAGGTACGCCTCAATGTCCTGCGGCTTGTCGGCCGGCGGCGCAGGCTTAATCGGCAGCTTAATGGTGGTGAAGAATGTGGAATACAAATCCGCAGTATTCGTCGGATCAATCTTTTGCTGATAATGGTAAATGGTGCGCCCGTTGCGTTCCTGGGAATCCTTATACACGGCAGGCGCGGTCCGACGCAGCGTGGCATCAAACACCTCATAGCTGGTTTGCTTCGCGTCGAGCGGGAACTTCACCCAGTAGCCGGAAAAATCCACGTCACGGCGCCAGTGGCCGGCATGTTCACAAATTTCACTGGCGAAGTGTTCATACCAGTGGTGCGCTTAAAAGTGTAGGTCCATACAGTAGCTTCCACAAGTCGATCGAGGTCAGAGGCCTGAATCGCCCCTTCGGGACCGTGCTCACCCCGCATGAGACTCACGCCAATCGCGGGCAGTTGCCACCTCCCGATCCACCGGCGGCAACAGCTCGACATGATACTGCTTGGTCATGGGGCCGGTGTAGGTTGTGCCATCGTTAGGTATACGTTGCGTGGCATGTTGATCGACCAAAGTCATGGTTGTTTGCTTCAACGACAACGGCAGGCGAGCATCAGTGGAACAATGCGGAAAGAGCACCCCCACGCCACGAGCGCTAGTCCAAGACCAATCGCAAGGGCTGAAACAATACGTGACTTTGGAAGCATGGGTACTGATTCTAATGCAAACCCTCATACGCTTTCCCACCGTGATCCTTCCCCCTTCGCGCGTTACGACGCCCTCCGGCACCCAATCCCCCACACCCGGGTAGCCCTAAAGCTACCCAGGTGGCACGTGAGTAGCAAAGGTTCTGAACTGGAGTTTGGGTTTTCATACCGCCTGCATATAGGTGCTGAATCGAGAAAGTCAAGCTCAGAAAAACCGCTACTTTTCATCGGTTGGTTGATCGGGGCAAACGCCGGGTTCTTCTCGATCCTGCGACGGGCGGCCGTGGGCGTCGTCAAGCATAACCCCCACCGATCACGATGGGGGTCGCGAGCATAAGGATTACTGAGGGTAACCTTAGCGCCAGCTTCTTCCAGCTTAGCCTTGGCAGCCTCGGCGTCTTCCTGTTGGCGCCTTCGAGGACAGCCTTAGGGAGCAGATTCAACCAGTTCCTTGGCTTCCTTCAGGCCCAGGCTGGACACGAGTTCACGCACAGCCTTGATGACGCCGATCTTCTAGCGCCGGCATCTTCGATGATGACGTCGAACTCGTCCTTCTCTTCCTCAGCAGCAGCGGCAGCGCCCGGAGCGGCAGCGGCAGCAACGGCAACCGGAGCAGCAGCGGTCACGTCGAATACCTCTTGAATTCTTCACGAATTCGGAAAGTTCAATGAGGGTCATTTCTGAAAGCCCTCGATGAGCTCGTCCTGGTGAGCTTAGCCATATGGTGTTCCTTTCGGTGAAATAGAAAATAGTGGCGTGGGGTGGTGGGCGGAAACCGATTAGGCTTCCGCCTTTTCTCCTGAAGCGCGGCAGACAGCCGAGCAACCTGGGAAGCCGGAGCGTTGAAGAGTGCGGCGGCTCGGACAGGCTGCCCTTCATGGCACCAGCCAGCTTTGCCAGTGGTTTCGCGGTTGTCCAGCTCAGCGATGGCATCAACCTGTTCGGCGGTCAATGGATTACCATCCATGTAACCACCCTTGACAACAAGAGCCTTATTTTCGGCTGCGAACTTCTTCAGTGCTTTAGCAGCATCAACGGCTTCGCCTTGGATAAAGGCAACAGCGGTGGGGCCGACGAATAGTTCGTCAAGGCCTTCCACACCCGCACGCTTGGCAGCCAACTTCAGCAGGGTGTTCTGGCGATGGAGTACTGGACGTCAGCACCAAGAGCCTTACGCAGCTCGGTGGTTTGTGCCAGTCAGTCTGCGGTATTCGGTGAGCACCAGCGAATCGGTGTCGGTGAACCGCTGCTTGAGCTCTGCCAACGATGTTTCGTTCTTGGGATTTGCCACTACTTCGCCTCCTTCCTGAATTCATAACAATGTGAGGTTATCCGCCGGAGCGTTTTGGCCTCCAGGCTGGTCCCTTTTGGGGCGTAACCCCTGTTTTTAAGAATGGAACCCGAGAAAACCAAAAAGCCCCGTACACAGAGCACAGGGCACAGTACTCCAGGAGGAGGACGGCGCAAAGTGACTCTGCGTGGGCCAGCCTAACGCGACACTGTGTGATTACGGTGTGGTTTGTGTTAGACACTCGAGCCGCTCCATTTCCCATTATGGGTGTAGCGGCCGACCGACGGTCTCAATACGGTGAAACTTGAGCGATGATAATTCCGGCAACAGGTTGCGGAACTACCTTCATTTCAACTCCCGTGCGCTCATAGTGGGGCGAAATCAGAATGCAAATCGGTTTTATGGTATAGCGAGTTGATGTCTGTTTGACGACGGGCCGGGACGGGGTCTGAAGGAAAACTCAAAAATCTGCAACAGATAAGCGCTATTGTAAAGTGAAGTTTTATCTTCATAACTTATCCAACTCTTATCCTTTCAAGGAGACCCATGTTTGGCAGCGCGCAAAACGCGAAAACGCAGAGCTCACAGAATTGCGCAACTGGAACAGCTACCTAGCAACCATGGCGGGGGGACATAATGCGCATGCAGAGCTATCGGATGCAGCTATCGCAAGAGCTCACACAGCTGGAGCAAACCCGTCAACGTGCCGCCCAGGAATTCGAGACAAATGTCGATACCGCCATCACCAGGTTGGAAAAACCTAAAGTCCGAAATAACTCAACTTGATGCGGAAATCATCGATGCCCGAGATGGACTGCAACCCAAGACTTTGGATGGTTTGAATTCGAGAATCCCCGCGGAAGCATCGGTCCAGTCGGAACAAGCACTCGCGATACCCGCGACCGAGCACGAAAACTGGTGCGCGATGGACAAGCCACCACCGCCACAATGGCATTCACCTTTAATAATTCCGCTCGTGAGGGGAAAAATTTTTATCAAAAAGAATGTCCAAGTTGGCGCTGCGCTCTATAACGCCGAGGTAGAAAACGCGATCGTGAAGCTTTGCACGCAGGCAGCTTGGAAACTGCGGAAAAAGCGACTCGTGAAGGCGAAGCGAACAAGCAGAGCGGATGGGGATCTATGATTGCTCTGCGAATCTCGAATGAGTATCACGCGCTCAGGATAAGAGAACTGCAATTACGCCCGGCATTTGAGGCGAAGAGGCCGCCAAGAGGCAGAGCGGGAAGAGGGCACGGTTGTGGGAAGAAAAAGAAAGCCCAGGCCGAGTTGGAAGCCGAGCGAAAGCGTTTGAGAAGGAGAAGAGCCACTCACGAAAACGCCGCCATAGCTACAGAGAATCGGGGCGTGATGACGAGATAGCGGATCTGGAAAATAAGCTTGTCGAGATCAATAAGGGCATTGATAATGTCGATTATCGGCACGGAAATATTCGCCGGCTACGCTTTGTGATTTCCAACATTGGTAGTTTTGGGGAGGCGCATGGTCAAGATCGGCATGACCCGGCGTCTGGATCCGATGGATCGGGTTCGGGAATTGGGGTGATGCTTCGGTGCCGTTTAATTTTGATGCGTTCATGCATTGCATTTTTCTGATGATGCCGTGGGCATTGAGACTGCGCTACATCAACGATTTGCGCAGGCAAAGGTAAATCGCATCAATAATCGCCGAGAGTTCTTCATGTCACGCCGGCAGAGGTGAAGTCAGGCTCTATTGGAAATTGGCGGCATGTGCTGGAATATCGGATGATGCTGAGGCGGAACAGTTCCGACTGAGCCAAGCGATTATTGCGGATGAGAAAATGCTGCCGAGGCAGCTCACCGATGCTGTGGGCCACAAATAGGTAGGATTGGTCTGCGCAGCGGCGCTGGGCGAGCACATAGACAGGGGAAGCAGACGATGGATGACAAAACGCAGCCGAATTGCTTTTGGCAGGAGTTCGATGCGGCAACATAGGCGCTCAAAGCTGTTTTGGTGGAAAGATCTCGTCCCCTCTCCCAGATTTAGAGGAGCTATTCGACATGCCTCCGTTGGAGGACATTGCATCCCTTCTCCTCAAACGCAAAGAAGAAGAGTTGCTGCCCTGCATGAGCCTTGACAATTTCATCCCTGATGCTCTTCCCCTGCGCTTCATGAATTAGGCGTGAGTTTCAAGCATTATCAATCCATTCAGGAAAAAGTTATTCCGACCAACTGGCAGCTTTTGAGTTGACGGAAGAACCAAAACAGATGCCAAAAATCAAACTCAAAGCTTCCAATTGGGAACCATCGAACAAAATATCCGAGGGAATCACCTTTCCCCGATGAAATTTAAACAAAATTGAGGCTTTATTTAGTTACCGGGGGTAATTAGTCGAACCTTTTTCACCCAGAAAAATACTCTGTTTTTAGAATGCGCAATACGGTAAAAAGTGCCACTCAATACAGTGCAATTCGTCATCATTTATAATGCAAACACAATGGGTTTTATTCCTTTTTATAATGGCTATTAACGAGCTCCACTTCGAAGGGATACCACCTGCGTTTGATGCCGAAAACCTGCGCACGATCCTGGCTGGGGCCGTGGCTGTAATACATGATGGCGGTTAGCGCCGGTCGCATCCGCGAGGGATATTGCGAGGAAAACGGAGGTTTCGCCGGTGGGTGCATCAAGTATTGGACATCAGTTACTTGGATAAATTTTGACGATTTCACGATGACGATCAGAATACCACAGCGTGGCGCCAGCGCAATGCTCCATCCAGCTCACGCCCTCGATTCGATTTCGGCCCGGCCCCCAAGGCTTCGCGCTGCGGATGATTGGCCGACAACCTCTGGCAAGCTCGGGAAGGCGTACGAAAACACCCCTGTACAAGTGGGGAGCTGCTTGACGACCACGACAAGGTGGTCAATAGCGGCACGTCTCTACGTTAGCGCGGGTTTGAGCTGGTGCTTTAGGCGTCGAAAAAGCCGCATGATGGGGGCCGCTAACAACCGCACCACCGGCACAAGAAATGGCACGACGGGAACATATGTGCTGGTCTGGTTGAAGCCGATGACCTTATTCACGTCCTTCTCCCCCACCGTAAACGTGAACGCCTCGGGTGCGTAATGGCGGAAACCGTGCGCTGGGCGTCCTGCGCGTTCCTCATACACGGTACACAATGTGCCGACGGGAAGCTTTTCGGCGCGATGGCCTGCTGACCGTTGCCGGACACCGCGAGCGTACCGGTGATTTTGGTAGTGCGCCGGATCGACGCATTCATAGGTGAAATTAATGGTGCCGTTACGCGAGCGGTCCCCACACCCGCACCGTGTTGGCGATGCCGAACTGTGCGGTCTGGCGCTTGTACACGCTTTTCGAAGAGCACGGAACCTCCCACCGTGACGCTTTTGCGACGCCGGTGCGTTCCACGTGTACCCGGCCACTGAGGGCGTCCTGCTCGGTCACGGTACAGGTGGTGCCGAGCGGAAGATCAATGCTGCAGCAGAGGTGCCGGTAATGGTTAATGCCTGGTCAACGGGAGCAAAGGCGCCATCATAGGCGGGCTGGCAGGTGTAGGTGAAGGGGAAATCGCTACGGCCCGTGGGAATGTCGGCGGTGATCTTCTTGCTCACCGTGAACTTGCCCACCCTGGCGGTGAAGTCGCTGCTCGAAAGGAATTTCGCATTAGTGGGAACTTGGGTTTCCGGCGGGCTGACCGTTGACGAAATACGTGGTGCCACGGTGGCGGCGGGAACCTGGGCGTCCTGCTCCGTCACGGTGCACGTGCAGGGCCGGGCACCGCGGGCGGGGATGGTCACGGCTCGCTCGGCCCGCACCTCGACGGTGCCCCGCTGCGCCGCGCACTGGTAGTCGAACTTGAAGGTCTTGGGGGCAAGAGCAACGGCGTTCCCCGTCACCCGCTTGCTAATGGTGAGCGAACCGGCATCACGGTTATAATCTCCGTGCAGAGTAGTAGCCTGTTCCTTGGTTGTGACGGTGACTTTCTGCTTGTCGAACTGGCATGTGCATTTTTATATAGCCGCCCGGTCGCCGCCCAGGTCGGTGAATCGCACTGGGTGCCGGTGGGAATGTTCGATGCGCGCTGGGTTACCATTCTTCAATTCCGCCTCGCCGGTGAGACCACCGTAGTAGCCCACTAATGCTCGCATCGGGGTTGGCTGGCTTGCCATCGACCTGGAGTTTTTGGGCGATGCTGATGCCGCCGTGGAACGTACATAATTATTCGTGAGGGTGAATCGATGGGTTCCCGCCGATGACCACCTCGGGCTTCAGGTTCAATGTCGATCTTGTCCAGGGGCGTAGCCGGGGAGCTGCTGATTTGGAAACCGTCAGGGCGTCAGATAGAAACCGAGCGATAGGGGTGGCGACGGCCTCGCCATCAACCTCAAGGAAAAGCTCGTGACCGGCCCCTGACCATTCGACACTTTCGGGTCTGTACAGGCAGTAGTCAACCCGAAACTTCCGGCCGGGTTTCCGCACCAACGATTTTTGCTGGTTATCTTGAAAACGCCCTGCTCCCGCATAGGTGCTGGTAGCGGTGATGACCTGGTTCTGTCAGTGACGAAGAACTTCTGTTTATCGAAGATCACGGTTTTGTGTGTATCCTCACGGTCACCGTCTTGTTCGGAATAGTTCATTCGGTGCCTGAAGGCATATTGTCGACGCGAGCAGGCGTCTCGGTGGTGACGGTGAGTTCACCAGTTTGTTCCCCAGTGATGGCTTTGCAGGTGTAGCGCACCTTAAAGGGTGTGGGAAGCCTCGCTGCCGTCCACAAAGACTTTTGGGTGACGACAAAAGCCACCGGTCAGCAGGTTGGTAATGGCTATCGCTGCTGAGCGGTTCTGGGATATTTCTTGCGCGGGTCGCGGTTACCGGAGTGGCGTAAAGCGCCAAGAGCTGCGCAAAGGCAATGGTGGTTTTCTGTAATCCTCGTGTCACCGCTCCTAAGATAGGTACACGCGTAATACATTATGGCCTCATCAGGGTGTTATGCAACAACAACGGCCAGTTTTTGCCCTCATTATCCCACCATCACATAAGGTTACCTCGCGGTTTTCGGCCAGGGGCCTGCCTCATGGTGTTGTGACGACCCCTGGTAGGGTAAAGAAATCGGTAATGGTGGTGTAAGTACCACCACAACACACCATGAGCAAACAGGTTTTCGATAGTAGGTTTTAGAGAATGTGCTGGGCCATAATAGCGTAGTTTCTCCACGTGGCCTCCACTACCCCGCCGCAGGATCGCACTCCTATTCGAACCCGTTCCGGAGGTTAAGGCGTCGAAGCAAAAAGCCGAGAGAGCATGACGCTCCCCGGCTCTTGGCGGTATAAGGATTACCTTCGGTGAAATCCTTCTGATGGACGGGTCAACCGGGATGCCGCTCATCGTGAGCCTCAAGGTCACCTCGCGCAGGTAAATGCCTTGGCGGACGACGGCTTCAACCGCAGCACTTCTTCAATCAAAGCACCATAGTTTTGGGGCCAGCTGTTCAGCGGTGAACGATGCTTTGCTGATCAACGCATGCAGGTTAGCGGCCTTATCCACGCGGAAGGAAATCTTTACCGCCCTTGACCTCGGCGATTGCCTTGGCAACATCGGTGGTCACGGTGCCGGTCTTGGGGTTCAGCATCAGGCCACGGGGCCCAGCACGCGGGCCACACGACCCACCTAGCCATCTGGTCGGGAGTGGCGATTGCCACGTCGAAGTCGGTCCAGCCTTCAGTGATCCGGGCGATCAAATCGTCGGAGCCAACCACATCGGCACCGGCGGCCTCAGCCTCGGTGGCCTTCTCGCCAGCGGCGAACACGACAACGCGCACGGTCTTACCGGTGCCGTTCGGCAACGACACGGTACCACGCACCAGCTGGTCGGCCTTGCGGGGGTCAACACCCAAGCGAATAGCGACATCAACGGAGGCATCGGAAATTCTTCGAAGAGGTCTCCTTGACCAACTGGAGCGGCCTTTCAACGGGGTGTACAGCCGACCCTTGTCCAGCTTCTCTACCAGTGCTTTATAGGCTTTTGATTTTTTGCTCATAATGTCTTACATCCTTGAAATGTGTGGTGAAAGATATGTGGTGGAACGGGCCGAAGCTGGCCCTCCCACAGAAATATTTTTAGCCCTCGACCTCGATGCCCATGGACCGGGCGGTACCGGCAATGATCTTTGCGGCAGCATCAATATCGTTGGCGTTGAGGTCTTCCAGCTTGGTTTGGGCGATTTCCCGCACCTGGTCCATGGTGACCTGCCCACTTTTTGGGTGTGCGGAACGCCGGAGCCCTTCTGCAACCCGGCGGCCTTCAGCAGCAGTTTAGCGGCGGGCGGGTCTTCAGTTTGAAGGTGAACGACCGGTCTTCGTACACGGTGATTTCCACCGGCACCACATTGCCGCGCTGGGATTCTGTGGCCGCATTATAGGCCTTGCAGAATTTACATGATGTTCACGCCATGCGCACCCAGGGCCGGGCCAACAGGCGGAGCAGGATTCGCCGCACCGGCTTCGATTTGAAGTTTAATGAGCGCCAGAGACCTTTTCTTGCCATGAGGGTTACCTACTTCCTTGATAACAGGCCACGGATTATGGCATTCCGCAACCTGTCCGGATGCCTGCGCTACGCAAGCCACCGGGAAACAACGATCGAAAACGCATGACATTCATAAACATACACACGCAATCGAACATCCTATAGCAAACCCCAGCTTGCACCCAAATTCTGGGTTTTCTAGTCGATCTTCTTAATCTGGTCGAACGTCAAATCCACCGGTGTTTCCTGACCGAAGATCGACACCAACACCTCAACCTTGCTGTTTTCCGCATCAATCTCCTGAAATGGTTTGCTGACACTGACGCCAACGGCCCTTCCAGAATGGTGACGGCCTCGCCCACCCTTATACTGACCACAACCTTTGGCTTTGCCATATCCGTCGGCATGGCCACAACCTTCTCCCCTTCTGGGGTTTCACCCGCAGCCTGCGTGCTCTCTGCGACAGGTTTCGTGTCGCGCGGCATGAGGAATTTCGCCACATCCCGTGGCTTCACCGGCGTCGCATTCCCTCATTGCCCACGAACGACGTCGCACCAGGGGTTTCCCCGCACCACGGACCAGGCGTGGTCGTTGATGTTCATGCGCACCAGCACATAGCCGGGCAGTAACTTGCGCTTGACGATCTTGCGTTTACTCGTCACGGATTTCTAACGCCTGCTCCACCGGAACTACAACCTCAAAAATGGAATCCTCCACCTCTAGGGTCTGCGATACGCATATCAAGGTTGGCCTTCACCTTATTTTCATAGCCCGAATAGCACTGGATGATGTACCACTGGCCTGGCTGTTTCTTTTTAGTTCGCGGATATATCGCCGCAACCGTACCTGGTACTCACCGTCCTCATCGGTTTCGGCGGTTTCTGCAACTCTCTGTGGCATCAGCAGTTTCGGCGGCTCCCTGGTTCGGGGGCTGCGGTTTCACCAGCCCTCTGGACTTCACGTTTCGTTTTTGCTCACCGGCCGGCGCCGACTGTGACGCTTCCGACGCTTCAGCTGCCTCGGACTCGGATGTCTCGGACATGGCCGCGGCGAGGGAATCCTGAGTCTTCGCTCATGAGGGGGTCTCCTGACATTCGTTGATTATTGCTATGCTACCGCGCTTGTCGACGCTTTCCAGACGCCGCACCGGTGGTAAAATTATCCCGCCGTTCCACAAGGAATTCGGCGGGATGCTATAGAAGCTATACGAATGATACCACCCATCGGACCAGTACCTTCTCAACTCCGATACCAGCGAGGAAATCCACACCAGCCACCAAACCCGTCAACAAGATCAAAAAGGCAAACACAATGATGGTGTAATTCAGCATTTGCCGGGCAGTCGGCCAAATGACTTTCCGCATTTCGGACACGACCCGGGCATGAATGCCACAACCTTTATTCTGACGTGGCGCATCATCATCGTCATTGGTAACAACTTGTTTGCCCTTGTAAGTAGCAGTCGAGGTAGTACTCACCCCGGCCAGCTGACGCTTGCCCGTGGGGCGGGCACCCGCCCCGTGCTTTGGCTGATTCTCGCTCACGGCTCTCCTCGAATACGTTTTTATAAAGCGCTTTGACTATACCAAAACTAGCGGACCCCAATATCCACTAACCCCACCTAACACCACATATGCAAAAGGACACCCGCCATAATGGCGAATGCCCTTCAAGTGTGAAGCAGGGGCGACAGGATCTGAACCTGCAACCTACGGTTTTGGAGACCGTTGCTCTACCATTTGAGCTACTGCCCTATTTTTGGATAACAACCTATCCAGTAGCGATGGCGAGAATTGAACTCGCGACACAGCGATTATGAGTCGCTTGCTCTACCACTGAGCTACACCGCCCAACCGTTTACTTTTACGATCATGTGCACAAGTCATAAAAGAAAACAGAGCCCCCTGACAGAATCGAACTGTCGACCTTTTCCTTACCATGGAAACGCTCTGCCGACTGAGCTAAGGGGGCTTAGCCTCATCGTTTTGCTCCGTTGAAGCTTTCAATACTGTACCCCGACCGTAGCGGTGAAAACAAATCACCAGTACACAACCCGTTTTTACCTACCTTTAGCCGTTAAAATCACACCTTAGTATTGGCACACATGATCCATGTGAAAGCGCTGCACGTTAAAGCCCCACCGCGGTAAATTTCGCGGTGGGGTTTCATGTTGGTTTTGGTGCTAGGTAGAAGATTCGAACTTCTGTAGGCAAACGCCGGCGGATTTACAGTCCGCTCCCTTTGGCCGCTCGGGCAACCTAGCGCGCTCTAGAAATTGTATTACCGATAGTGATAAAAGCACAAATCTCCAGGTTGGTGCCGATAACTACGCCTCGCCCCTATCCCACACGGGCTACCGTAACCCGAGCTAGCTGGCGAAGGCCCGGGTGGTGGGATTGTCGGGGAGTTGGTCTAGTTTTTCCTCTGCTTCGGCCAGGTACTGGTGGACGTCGGCAAGCGCTTTTTGCCGCCCATTGGAACGGGCCAGGAGTTGCAGTGCCCGATCCACGCTGGCGTCGTCGACAAGCGGACCAGTGAGCAGTTCCCGTAATTCCGCCCCAACCGGGGTGTCTTCCTCAGCGCATACAGCACCGGCAGCGTGAACACCCCTTCCGTAAATCGGTGCCGGGTGTTTTACCGGAACTCGGGGGTAGAAAAATATCGATAATGTCGTCGACGATTTGGAACACCATGCCAACTGCGGCCCCCACCGCCCGCAAACATACCGCGGTTTCCATGTCCGCACCCGAATGCAACGCCCCAAGGTAGCCGGCGGCAGCAATCAGCACACCGGTTTTCTCGTTAATCACCTTCATGTAGTGCTCAATCGGATCACCGGTGCCGGGGCCTCGGTTTCCCGCATTTGGCCGGTCACTAGCGCACCGAAGGTTTCGGCGAAATGCGCAACCGTGTCCACGCCCAACTCGCTCACTGATCCGAGAAGCATGCGCCAAGAGAATGTCCCCGGATAAGATCGCAACCGAGTTCGACCATCGCAGCTATTGGCGGAAGGCACGCCGCGCCGCATTTGGGCTTCGTCCATCACATCATCGTGGTAGAGGGTCGCCAAGGGGTCAGTTCCACCACCACGGCGGCTTTGAACACGTCCTCGCACACAGGTCGCGGGCCATAATTCGACGCCAACAACGTAAACATTGGGCGAAAAACGTTTACCACCAGCCTTGGTCAGGTGCATCACCTCTCCTGAAGAAAGTCTGGACTTTTTCCAGCTCCACCCGTAACCTATCTTCGACGTTTTTCCATGCCGCGAAGAACATGTTCGTTGAGGGTGTCATCGCCCAAATCAATGCGCGCGCCGATGGTGGAATCGCCACGGTTCTGACGAATTACGGCACCATTGTTCATGCTGTGTCTACCTTTTTCCCATACGGATCGGACTGCGCCCAACCAGCAAATTTGCTGAATCGGGCCGAACGAGTTCATCCAACTAACCCTTTAACTGTAGTCCATTACCCGCTCTGACATACACCCCTCAGGATTATATGCGGGTGGCATGAGACGGTTACGGCTTTGCAACAATAGTGGTCGTGATTGACTCCACACGCACCATTCACCAACATGAGAACCGGAAGCGTTGAGCTTCTCATCATTGGGGCGGGCCCCAGGCGCAACCGCCGCCATTCATGCCGGCCGCCGCGGCATAAGCACCCTGCTTATCGACGCCCAACCGTTCCCCGCGACAAGACCTGCGGCGATGGCCTCACCCCCGCGCCATCCACCAGCTAGCAACTGTTAGGGTTGGCGGATTCCGTGGTGGCGCGTTATCGCTCCCACGGGCTGAAACTGCACGGGTTTGCTTCGGTGACGGCGCCCTGGCCGGAAAGCGCATTCGGAACGGTGGGGTCGGCAATGCCCCGGCGCGAGTTTGATGATTTCTGGTGGGGTGCGCGTTCGCATCCGTCGGTGGAGCTTTGGGTGGTGTGCGGGCGGTTGCGGTGTCCATGCGTCGACGCCGGTGGGGCTGGTTCCGACAGCATTATTTCCGGAGCGGCACCATGTCGGGGGATGCTGCTTCGGTGGGTGCGTCGGTTGCTGCGGTGGAGTTATCGGATGGGTCGTGGGTGCGCCCCAAGCAGGTCATTGTGGCGGATGGGGTGCGGTCCCCATTGGTAAGTTGCTTGGTCGCACGTGGCATAAGGGTGAGGTGATGGCATTGCGGCACGTTCGTATTGAGGCGACGCCGCGGTCTGAGGAGCCATGGATTCATTCACACCTGGAGCTGCGGGACGCGGATGGGGTGGTGCAGCCCGGCTATGGTTGGATTTTTCCGCTTGGGGAATGGGTTGGCGAATGGGGGGTGTGGGGCGTTAAGCACGGATCGGCGACCAGCCCGGATTAATACGAAGAAGCTATTGGGGTTGTGCGCAGCAGTGTCGGCCGGAGTGGGGGTTGGTGCACCGGATCGGGTGGCGTCGGCGTTATTGCCGATGGGTGGTGCGGGTGAGTGGGTGGCTGGCCGTAATTGGATGTTGATTGGGGATGCGGCGGCGGCGTGAATCCGTTGAATGGGGAGGGATTGATTATGGATGGAGACGGCCCGGTTGGCGGTGGAGTGTTTGGATGCGGGTAAGGATTACACGTTGTTGTGGCCGGACGTGTTGCGCCGGGAGTATGGTGAGGCGTTTGGGTTGACGCGCATGTTGGCGCGGTTGTTGACGTACCCGCAGTTGCTGCCGGTGGTTGGCCCGGCGGCTTTTGCGACGCCTCGTTGGGGCGGCATCGTGATGCCGGTGGCGGCGCGGTTGATGGGGAATCTGATAACCGATGCGGATCGGGATGTGGTGGCGCGGTTGTGGCATACGGCTGGCCGGTTTGTTGCCGATCGGGCAGTGGCTGCCCGGCCTGGCGCTACTGGGGCGTTTGGGGCCGCGTTGTGGGGCTAGTTTCCGGCTTTGGGCGCGATCGGGGTTGCGTCGGGTTTTATGGCGGAGTGGAGGGTGACGATGCCACCGGTCAGGTTTTGCCACCCGCAGTGTGACCAGCCATGGTTATTGACCATGGTGGCGAGTTGTTCTTGGTTGGGCCATTGGCGGATGGAGTCGGCTAGGTATTCGTAGGATTCTGGGTCGGAGGATACGAGTTTCGCCATGGCTGGCAGGGCTTTTGAGTGCGATGTTGTGGTAGAGCTGTTTGAGTCCGGCATGACGGGAGGGGTGAGAATTCGGCTATGGTGAGTCGGCCGCCGGGTTTGGTGACGCGGGCGAGTTCGCGGAGTGCGGCGGTGGGGTCGTAGATGTTGCGGAGGCCGTAGCCGATGGCTGGTAACAGCGTCGAATGTGTTGTCGGCGAAGGGGAGGTGCATGCCGTCGCCGCATACTTTGGGGACCGCCTGGTTTTGCCGGCGGCGAGCATGCCTTGGGAGAAATCGCAGGCAACGCACCAGGCCCCGGATTTGGCGAGTTCCACGGTGGAGACGGCGGTGCCGGCGGCGAGGTCGAGTACTTTGTCGGTGGGTTTGAGTTGGAGGCGTTCGCGGGTGCGGCGACGCCATCGGGCATCAAGTCCGGCGGCGAGGACGGTGTTGGTGATGTCGTAGTTTTTCCTACGGCGTCGAACATGCGTCGTACTTCGATGGGTTTTTGTCCAGGGATGCTTTGTAGCCACGCAGATTAGTGTGCGGTTTGGGTTAGAATGACTGCTTCGCAGTGGTGCATGAGTTCCCGAGCAGATGGTCTCCCAGGTGGGTTTTCCACCCCGGCGCGGGCGTTGTGGGGACATGGCGGTGATTGGCGTAGATGGCATTGATGGCGTGGGGAGGTCGCGTTCGGAATCTGGTGGGGCCTAGGGTAGCCGTTGTGCAGCCAGTGGTGATGAGGTCTTGGGGCGCCGCCGTGCTGGCGATGGTGGAGAGACGCCTCGCGGCGTGGGCTTCTTGGATGGTTTGGCAGAAGGTTTCGAATTCGCCGGGGTGGATGAAGATGTCGAAGGTGGCGAGGGTGCGGGGCGGGTGGGTTCCGTTTGGGGCTGAGGAAGTGGGCGGTGGGGGAGGAGTTTGCGGAGGTGTGGTTCTGAGGGGCCCGGTGCCGACGATGGTGAGGGTGGTGTTGGGGAGGTTGGTGATGGCTTGGAGCCGGTGGAGGCTTTTCTGGAGCGAGGCGGCCAACGTATCCGACGATGTGGTTGGTGGGGGTCGGGTTGGTGGTAGTCGGGGTTGAAGAGGGTGGTGTCGACGCCCCACCCCAGTGTTTAATGGGTGGTGATGCCGTGGTTGCGGAGTTCGGTGATGCTGCTGGTGGAGGGGCTAGGGTGAGGTCGCAGTGGTTGTGGATGTGGGTGATCCAGCGCCAGGCGGTGGTTTTGAGTTTGGGGAGGTGGTAGCGGGTGGTGTAGTCGGCGATGTTGGTTTGGAATATTGCGATGGTGGGGGATGCTGAGGTGTTGGCAGGCGAGGCTGCAGCGGCGCCGAGGAGGAAGGGGGATGCGAGGTGGACGATGTCTGGGTTGGAAGTTGCGGGAGGGTACGGGTGATGATGGGTGTGGGGAGTCCGAGGGGAGCCCTAGGGTTGAAGTTGATGGTGGGGTGGTGATGATGGGAAAAGCCGCGGTAGGTGGCGGGGCGCCTGGTTGTTTGGGGGCGATGATGATGGCTTCGTGGTGGTGCGTTTTGTGGAGGTGGTCGAGGGGTTTTGGTGACGGAGTTGGTGACGCCGTTGATGGTGGGGAGGAAGGATTCGGTCACGATGGCGACGCGGTAGCGTCGGCGACTCATGTGGTTTGCTTTCTTTTGGTGGTGTCGGTGGTGCTAGGGGCTAGTGATACCGGTGGGGGTTTTCGCTGGTGTGGCTGTGGTTTGCGTGTTTTGCACGCCGGAAGTGCTGAGCCGAGGATGGCAACCAGAGGGCGCTGGTGATGAGGGTGGTCACGACCGCGGAGCTGAGGGCGGGGATGATGGCGAGGTCCATTTGCGGCGGATACTTTCACAAGTTCGGGGTTGCTGCGAGCTAGGTGACCCACACGCGTTGCCGGGGCCGAGCCCGGTGGGTAGAGCAGACCGCCGGGGGTGAGTGGTGTTGCAGGTGCCGTCTTGGAGATCTGACGATGGTTTTGGTGCTGGTGACGGATGACGCGGGCGAGAGCACGCCCGTCGGATCGATGATGTAGTCGTTGATGCCGGGCCGATGACGAGCTGCGCCGAGCATGGCTGCCGCGTAGCAGGCCAGAATGGTTTGCTTGATGCGGCGGCGGGTGCGGAAGATGCGGCGTTCGCGGGCGTGTGGGTCGGTCATGGTTGGTGTGCGCTAGTGGGAGTTGCGGTGAGGGCGGCGCGGGTGGTGCGTGGCGACTGCTTCGACATCGCGCAGCCCGGTAGTTTCGTGGCGGCGTCATCCAGGCGTGATGATGAGATCGGGGAGGGTGGTGACCGCAGTATTCCAGCCAGTAGGCGTCGTATAGGGGCGGCGATGTTGGTGTTGTGTGGTGTGCCGAAGCTTGTTTCGAAGCTGCTGGAATTCTGGGTCGCTGACTTCTAGGGCGTGGAAAATGCCGCACCCGTTGTCGTTGGCTACCACGATAGTGAGGTTTTCGGGGAGTGGGGAATTTTCTGGGGTGAGGAGCCCCCCAACATCGTGGAGGAATGTGACGTCGCCGATGAGCGCAAGGGTGCGTGGGGCCCGGATTTCGGTGGGGTGTTGCGCCTGGGCGGCGAGGGCGATGCCCATGATTTGTGAGGTGGTGCCGTCGATGCCTGCAACGCCGCGGGGCGAGAAGGTGTCTACCGCCTGGAATGGTAGTCCGACGAGGCTGGCGTCCCGGATTGGGTTTGAGGCGCCGAAAACTGCGTAGTCGTTTGTGCTAAGGCTGTCAGCGACGGCGGCGGCAACGTGCAGTCCGGGTGAAGCCGAATATTTCATCGGCGAGAACGGTGCGGACTTTTTCTATGGCCACGTCGGTGGCGGCGGCGCAGATCCGTATCCAGTCTGCGGTGGGTTTTCGTTCATGGCCCGCACCCGGGTTGCGATAGTTGCGTTGCGACGCCACGGGTTTGTGACCTGCGTGGTTTTGGAAAGGATGGTCAATTCTGTGGTGTCGTCCGCCACGAGTTCCATGATGTCCTGGTTGAGGGTGGGGTGCCCCATCACAATGATATGCTCCGGTTTGGTGTATTCGGCGTATTCGTTGGTGAATGTTTGCACGGCACAAGGGGTGAACCGGATGATATGCGCCGTGGGTTCCGCCACGGTGCGACGTCTTCCAGGCCGGGAACTTCCCAGGCTTCTGGCTGTCGCAAATCACGAGCGCAAGCGACGGGACAGGCCAATGGTGGTTTCCATGGTCGACTATAAAGGTTGCGTCGGTATTTTAACCACTGGTTGTGGTGGGTGCGGCAGGCTCTTCAACCAATGGCGGCCAGGCCAGCATCATGTTTCATATGCACTACAGTTGGTGGTGCTGAAAACACTTCCTCCAGGTCATGCTGGTCGGCAATGTCGTAGGTTTCCGCGCCCCAGCAGGCCGCGCTGTTCGATGGTTTGATTCGCGGGTGCCCACTAAATAGTCTCCGCCGGTCGGCGGAAATGACCGCCAGGGTATGTAAGCGTTCTGTGCCTCCAGCACCGCCGGCAGGCAGTTAGCGACGCGTGCCGGAGGTGGTCACCACCCCCACGAGCCGCCCAGTGACTCGGGCGATCCCCACCGCGAGGGAAGGCTGCGCTCGCTCATCAATCCGCAGCACGTGGACCCGAACATCCGGCCGGGCAACTCAGCGCCAGTGGACAGCAGAGTTGCGGAACCCGGGTGACTTCACCACGTCATCAACATAGTGGGCGATGTCTGCGACGATGGCTTCCCGCGATTGCTGGGAGGAGTGCGGCTGGGAATCAGCAGTCAGTGAATCCAAATTTTATCGTGGGTGCGTTGCGTGGGTCAGACTGATTCCGCCATCACCACCAAGGTCTCACTCCAACCGCTAAAATCCATGCACGGGTTTGGTGTATCACAACTGCGTATCCTGGACTGGCGCCACCTCTGATCTCCCGGATCACATCATTGATGATGTGCACGAACACGTGAGGGCATCCCTGCCACACGCGTCGTAAGCGAACAAGGCTTCATCCGGATCACGCCTGGTGCCACTCAGCACCCCATCGAGCGCGAACAATCGATGGACGCGCATGTGCCGCAAACCGCATTCCCGCGCCACCGGAAACTCGCCGGTACTTGCTCAACCATTTCGCACGTCATTCTCCGTCACTGATTCCTGCAATGTCTGGTGGGGCGTGTTGAATCATCGCCGTCAACACGGCAACCGGCATCCGTTAGTGCTCAGCACTGCAGTCCTGGCTGAGGTAGTTCCAGCATTCGGTGACCCGATTGATCCAGAAACTTTCGCTCTGAGGCGGCAACCCGCCAGGCGTCTCGGCCCGGGCGCACAGTAATTCCGGTGCTTACAGTAGCTGCCGACAAGCCGCCGCCATGCGTCACATCGGCAACAAAGAGCCGCTGCGTCGCCAACCCCTGCGGCGGTGGCGGGCGGAACCGCAACATGGGAATCATCAACAAGCCGTGGCAATGCCGCCACCGATGCTGCAGCCCGGCGCGTTCATCGACAACAGTGTCCAGCGCTGGCAACAGTGATGTGTTCAGGCCCCGGGTCCGCATGAAATCCGCGATCCGCAGCACTTCGCCCGCGACCCCAACGGGCGGCCTTCACCACCGCAACATCCGCCGCACCCCGCTCGCTACCGCATAGGGCCGACACCGCCGAACTCGACCCGTCCGCCGCCACCCGCACACATACAAAACCCTTCGACGCACCAGCTTAGTGCGCAGCCCGCTAGCTCCTCCACTGCGGCGCACGCCGGCCGCTCGACATAATCCAACGGCCCTAATTCGGCAAGCGCCGCTAGAGCCTCCGCCACCGACCAGCCGCCATTCGCATCCACGAATACCGCATCCGGCGCATGCGTCGCACCGCCGCCACCTGGCCACATCATCGGCCAGGGTTTCCGCCTCGCTCCGCCACCTTCATCTTCACCACCTGGCAGCGCCGATGCGCCAGCACCTCATCCACCTGCCACGGCGCCACAGCCGGCACCGTAGCATTCACCGCAATCTTGTCCCGCAACCGTGGTGCGCAAACGCCATCTCCAGCCACACACCGCAGCCACTCCGCCGACTCTGGCACCTATTACACTCCAAAAATGGCGAAAACCTCCCCCACCCCTTCGCCTCAAACAACAGTGCTTCTGCGCTCCTGCACGGAATCGCACCCGCAACGGCAAGCTCACCACATGCGCCCGCGCCAGCATATCCTCAACATTGATACCGCCAAAACTGTGTCCAGCTCATAGTTATAACAGTAGCGACTAGAAACCGGCACGCCCGCTAAGCTTTACAGCCAAGGACTGCATTTCCCACGCCAACAACCACACCAGCAGCATCCCCAAACCCTTCAAACCTGAACTTTGGAACCTGGTTCCCGGCTCTGAAACACCACCGACACCCGCCCAACACCACCGGCACATCGGCACCCACTGGAGAGATGGTATTGTCCGCATCGCCTCAACCGGCCCGAAGTCCGCAACGCATTCTCGCCCCCATACCGTCGACGAACTCTACGACGGTTCTCGACCACGCCCCGCCAAACGCGCGCGGACGTGGGCAGCATCCTCCTCACCGGCAACGGGCCCAGCCCGAAAGACGGCGCGGGCCTTCGCCCGGCAGGCGGTCTTCAACGCATCCGCGGCCGCCCGGCCACTCGTTACGCTCCACGGGGACACCGCCGGTTACCGCTGACGAAGCCCGCACCAAAAGCCGAAGGCAGCCGACCCACATTCTTGAAGTCCAACGACCCATCCGCACCATGCCGAAAATCGTCATCGCCGTCGTAAACGGTTGGGGTTGCTGCTCTATGGCGGGCAAGCATTCCTCCCACGTGGTGTGCTGACTCACCATCGCACCTCCCGGCAGGAAGCCCGCTGCTTTAAACAAAACCGACGCCAGATGCGGGATCCTTCGACGCCGGCCACGGCCTCCGCCTACCTGGCCAAAATGGTTGGCCAAAATTCCGTCCCCGAGAAATCTTCTTCCTCGGTCGCACTCTTACGACGCCGAAACGGCGTGACCGCATGGGCGCCGATCAAACATTGCTGCCGACCACGCCACGACTCGAAGACGGTAGCATCACCACGGCCCAAGAAATCAACGGGAAATCTACCGCGCAACGCATGCTCACGCCTTCAACCTCACCGACGATGGCGTGGGCAACAGGGCGTTTCGCGGGCGAAGCCACCTGGCTCGCCTCACATGACTGATGAGGCTGTCGAAGGAAAACTCTTTTCCTAGACGCGACCCAGACTGGTCCCCTTCCCTCACTACCACTAAAAACCAAAACCATGACCCACAACCCGCCCTCGACCCCACGCTGGATCCTACGCCTGCCCTGCGGAACCGCCAACCGGGTCGGCAACAAACCCACTGGCAGTAACTTCTGCGCTGGATTCCTGAATTCGGGCGTGGGCTGATTGTGACGGTGATGAGGGTGATGAGCCACATGCGGGTGACGGCGACAGACCCGATGAGACGCCACCAGCGACGCAAATAATCCGGATAATCACTCCGCGTTTGAGCCCTTCGGTCCCCACCCCACCCGTTTCGACGCCATTGAAGAAGCCATAGCCGGCACCCGAACGCTCCCGCCGCCCATCCTCGCCGACGACCCGCGGACCGCACCAAACTGCTTACGGAGCAATTACGCCGGAGCGGAACGACCCGGAGGTGGCGTTAGCGGTGGCCACCTCCGGGTCGACCGGTATCCCCAAGGGGGCACAACTCACTGCGGTGAATTTAGTGGCGTTTGGCGGATGCGACCCACCAGTTTTAGGCGGTGCGGGCATGGCTAAGGCTGGCGTTGGGCTGGCGCACCACATAGCCGGCATCCAGGTTAGCGTGCGATCATTGGTGGCGGGTATTGACCCCACGTTCGTCGACTTGTCGGCGGGGTTTCAGGTGCGCAGAGTTCGCGGATGGCGGAGGAGCTGCGGGCGGATGCGGCGCGTTGCTATACCGCCCCTCACCCGATGCAGCTGCTCAAAGGCATGGACACGTTGCAGGGCATTATAATTGCGGCTGGACGCTATCCTGGTGGGTGGCGGCCTCTGCTTGATGATGACCGGCGGGCCGCCCGCGAACTGGGGATCGGCGGTAACCACTTCATGGTTTCGGGCAGAAACCAGGTGGGTGCGCGTCTATACGGGTTACCGCTGCCCGGGTGACGATCCGGTTGGAAATCAAAAGAACTGCGGTCGGTGGACCAATGGTAAGCAGGGATACCGCAACTTCCCCAGCACCACGAGGCGTTCTCCTGGACAGGTTTTATCGCACGTCAGACATTGGTTTGTTGGTGGAATGGGGTGCTGAGAGTGACGGGGCGTGATTGACACCATCATTGATTCTGGGGGTTAAAATCCACCGAGGTGTTGGAGCAGGTATTCATTAACATTGCTGGGTGATGATGTGCGTGTGGTGGGATTCCTGACCAGCGGCTGGGGCAAGCCATCGTGGCCGCTTACACGGGTTCCGCCAACATGACATTATTGCGGCGTTTCAGGACTATCCATTTGTGGCAGATTCTCAAACATATTCAGCGGGTAGCCGAACTGCCGCGCACAAGTTTGGGAAAATCGACCGCAAATAAGGTGACCTAATTATTCTGGGATTTTTGTGGAGTTTCCACACCGCTTTGGGGTGGAATAGTGATGATTGTGGCACCAGCGTGGGCTTTGAAGTTTCGGGCGGTGTGCACAGCACAATGGTATGCATGACAGAGACCACAACCGCCGCGGTAACACATCCGCGGGAAATGATAAACTATCCCACATTGCGTGAATGGTTGGCGGGGGCGCGACCACACCTGGCGAATGCGTCGCCCGTCGTTGTTGGAACTGAAGCAGCAACCACACGGTTTATGGCACTGCTGAGGGGGGCATGCACCTGTGGCGGGCGTCACGGGGTGGTAGCCTGGTCGCTGATTGCGCAGGCGCAAACTACGCCGCAATGATTACCCGATGGATTCTGGGTAATTGATAATACCTGCAGCGGCCCCCATGGTTGGTGGGGTCGGGGGATTGCCCAACCATTGTGGCAAGAAATTGGCGGCGTTCGGGCGCTGGGGTGGCCGCCGCGGTGGTGCGTCAGTGTTGTCGTTGTTGTCCTCCTGGTGGCTCATATTCTGGTATGGTGTATCGTTGCCGCCTGGTTTTATACTGGGGCAAAATCCCACATACAGCGGCTGGGGGAGATCATGTGTTTAGCGTTTTCGGTTTGGTGGCGGTGTGTTGGGCACGCAGTTCACCCAGGCGGACGGGTGGATATCGCTGGGGGTGGTGGGAGCGTGCGCGATTGTGGCCATGTCGTACAGCATCAACTTGGTCAATAATCGCGGATATCCCTACGGACTCGCAGACGGGGCAAAATTACGCTGGCGGTGCGGCTAGGGGACGCAAAACCCGGTGTTGTATTACCTGCTGCGATCTCAACGCTGGTGGTGACCGCGAATTTTGTCGGTAGTGGTCACCCCGTGGCACTACCGGCCAGTTATTATTCCACTTCAGGTATGTGCCGCGGCCCGGTG